>OCVQ010001043.1_pt1 | contig 22543 bp, 19 predicted proteins | sample 1539061 | NCBI WGS metagenome assembly OCVQ01 (sample SAMEA3355526, study PRJEB22509) | marine metagenome | biome: marine; feature: river plume; material: water | place: USA | collected 2010-08-08 | depth 0.5 m | reverse complement strand
AACGTGCCGAGTAGTCAGTTATATGTTGTTGCATGCCATCCACCAATCAAACTTTATAAATAAACAGGCTAGCCAATTTTCAAAATGGTGAATGTTTCATTCTCAAACACCTTTGAAACCCCACTTGGGATGCTCGCCAAAGTGAAGTCCGGCACAGACTTATCAATAACTAAAGTCCCAACACCAAAAGCTATAAAACCATCAACATCAACGGTCAACGACGATTTAAAACTTCGGTCAATCAAGTCTCTTCTTTGCGCTAGTTCGCTATTCCACTCATCATTTAAAACCGTATGACGACGAACATATTCTTCACCCTGCAGCAAACCCCGTCGATGAGAAAGAGCACTCAACAAAAAACTCTCATTATTCGATGCGAATAGCTCATCATCACTTGTATTCATTCGCATCCATTGCATCGCTGTATTCAGATCTCTGCTTCCTAAGTTGACTTGTTCGTTGCGATCAAAACTAGGAAACTCACGCTTTAAAATCATCGTCCAATTGGTCATCGAGAAACCTATTCCCAAACCACAGAGACCAATTAATGCAAATGACAAAAACCGCCGCCACGTAACTCTCAAACTCTTATTTATCGAAAAAACGAGCGCGGCCACTACTGGAATTACAAAAACACCAGATTTTGAGACGCTTACCCAAGTTGCACTTTCGCTTCCAGAATTAATAGTCGGAATCATCCATGAAACCGCAGCAGCCAAGAATCCAAAGATCGAGACGGTGATTAGGCGCCATCGTGAAGCAAACTGAGTATTGGTGCGTACAAGTGCATCAACTGTCAATGGAGCAACTACCAAAAGCACAATCGCGCTCGCAGAATGCGAGAAGTAAAGCTGGGATCCAAACAATGACTCAATACTCAAAGTAACGATTAAGCCAGTCATTGCTGCACCTGACGAAAAAATAAATGCGGTGCTCTTTCTCGTCTCTCTTTGACAGAAGCCAACAAAAAGTCCAAAAGATTGATACCCGATTAAACCCAAAATCAGAATTAATGCTGCAAGCCAGAGTGGTTTCCCACTCCATAGTTTTAATGTTCCTAATATCTCTTCAGGAAACTTTAAGAACTTGATTCTTGCATTTTCAGCACCAGAATATGTTATAAAAAACCAAAAGAAAGTTGTAAAAATTGCAACGACAGCATCACTAGTTCTAGAGACAAAAAGCTTTCGTTCTCGGATCATCTCGACTAGCGACAAGAGCAGGAGACCACCAAGCGCAACTACTCCATGCGAAATCTTGCTTAACATCGCACCAGAAAACAGCACGAGATATAAAAGCGAAGAAAACTTAATTCTCTGCCTCTCTTGCTCGAGGACAACCGCAAAAATCGCAAACAGCCAAACAAAACCAACGAGCTGACTCGGTGAGACAATGAATCCGATTCGAAAGCCTGAGCCCCATGAAGTCACAGAATCAAAAAAACAGATGATCAACAACGATGCGACCATATGCTTCTTGCTCGTGACGACTCGCTCCAAGACCAACCAGATTGAACAGGCGACCGAGAAGCAGCCGATGATAATTACGCCTCGCGAGAGCATCACCCAACTTGAAAGATCTGCAACTTTCGAAACCAGCCCACTCCACTCATAAACAAACCAGTGATACTTGAGCCCTGTACCAGTTGCTAATAGGTTTTCCGAGGTTCCCCATTTCGTAAGTGAGACCGTGAAAGCTTCATAAAACCCAAAATCAGAATCTTCTATCCACCACGAGTTTGGTCGAATCAGTATTCCGATAGTTAAAACTAAAGTTCCGAGAGCGTACAAAACATACGAAGTTGTTTTTCGCACATCTAATTTGACACTTGATGAAGCTTTGGATGTATTAAGCCACAGTGCCGTCGCAAATAATACTGCAACTGGCATCGGCCAAAACCATTCTTGACCCAACAATGCAAATACTGAAATTCCAATCCACTTTAAGCTTTCAAGCTCTTGGTATCGAGAATTTTCAGACTTTTGCAAACTCGCTGACTCAGTAAATTTGCAGATTAAAACGATTACTGCCAGAGGAATCAGCCAAGCAACTTGTGTGATTGACGACCGCACAAATAGCAAATCAAACTCAATTGATGTTGCGACACCCAAAGGTAGACCAATACCGAACTTTTCAAATATGGATAATGAACGACGGTAGAAAAACTTTTCTAGTAGCTCGGCGCCGGCATAAATTTGAATCAAGCAAACGATCAAGATTTTTACTGTGTCAAATAGGGAGACATCGGCAAGCAACAAGAGCGTTGCTAGAAAAAATACAGAGTAAATATAGTTTTGTGACTGCAGTTTCATTGCTTTGATCACCATTGCCACATTAGTGAAAAGCCTGCACTAAGTGTCTTTAAGTCGTTGCAAGAACTCTTGTGGCAATGGCTTCGCCGATTGCAAGCGATGCCGTTGCAGCTGGTGACGGAGCGTTACAGACATGTGTCACTCTCCCAACACTTCTGATCTCAAAGTCATCAAGCAACTGGCCATCTCGACTGCAGGCTTGAGCGCGCACTCCCGAACCCGCAGGTCGCAAATGTTTCTCTTCTAGATCTGGAACTAACTTCTGAAGGGCTCGAACGAACGCGGCCTTACTCAAAGAACGGTGATATTCGCCAAGCCCAGTTCGCCAATACTTTCTCGCGACTTTTCTAAATCCTGGCCACGCCAAAGTGCCAGAGAAGTCGCGAACTGAGAAATTTGTTTTGCTGTATCCCTCGCGTGCAAATGCCAGAACTGCATTCGGTCCGCATTCAATTGACCCATCAATTCTGCGAGTGAAATGAACACCAAGAAAAGGAAAATTTGGGTCAGGCACGGGGTAAATCAGATTGCGCACTAAGTGCTTCGCCGTTGTTTCAAGTTCAAAGTATTCGCCCCTAAATGGCACAATTCGTAGATCGAGCTCTGGGTCAGATTGTGCTGCCAACTTGTCAGATTGCAGACCACCGCACGTAACAACTTTTCCAGCAATGAATTCACGCCGCTGAGTTCTTACAACTACATCTTTAGGATGCTCGACTATGCCAACAACTTCCTCCCCAGTCCGAACCTCTCCACCGAGTGAAAGTACAAGCTGACTCATGCGGTTCGCCATCTCAACATAGTCAACAATTCCTGTTTGGGGAACGAACAAACCAGCAACACCACGGCAATGCGGCTCAATTTCTTGAATCTCGTTTTGATTTAATTTCCTGACTCCTACAAGTCCGTTGGCGATACCTCGCTCATAGAGCATCTCAAGTTGCCCTAATTCGGATTGAGACGTCGCAACGACAATTTTGCCGCATACTTCGTGAGCAATTTCATTCTCTCTGCAGAATTGCAAAAGTTTTGTGTACCCGTCAAGGCAATTTCGCGCTTTAAGTGAGCCGGGTTTGTAGTAAAGACCAGAGTGAATTACCCCGCTGTTGTGTCCAGTTTGATGTTTGGCAACACTGCTTTCTTTTTCAAGAACTACTACTTTTAAAGTTTGCGAGTGTTTCAAAAGAGCCAGTGCCGTGGCAAGCCCCACAATTCCACCACCGACAATTACGACATCTGCATTATTCTCGCCAGATCTAATTGTCATTTATTGGTGGTGGAGCGTTGAACAACTTCGTGGAAAGTTCCTTCTTCGGTGATTCGGGCATTTTCAATCTTGTACAAGCGGTCACAATATTCAACAGTGCTCAGTCGGTGTGCAACGATCAACACAGTCTTTGAGCCCTGCAATGCTTGAACTGCCTGCATCACACCATGTTCAGTTGGCGTGTCGAGTGAACTTGTCGCCTCATCTAAAACCAAAACGCTTGGGTTGTGATACAGGGCTCGTGCAATTCCTATCCGCTGGCGCTGACCTCCAGATAGCCGCACTCCCCGCTCACCGACAACAGTCTCAAGCTTCTCTGGCAATGTTGCGACGAACTCCTCGAGCTGAGCAAGACGTATCGCATTGCGCACCAAGTTGTCGTCAATATTCTCATCATTGAGGCCGAACGCAACATTGCGACGCAACGTGTCGTCAGTCAAGTAAATCGCCTGAGGAACATAACCAATCTGGTTCTGCCAATTTCTTAAATTTTGTTGAACGTCTTGTCCGTCAACTTTTACGACACCTGATGTAGGAGCAAACAAACCGAGAATTACGTCTACAAGAGTGCTCTTTCCAGCACCACTTGGCCCGACAAAGCCAACCGCTTCACCGCGCTTAACAACTAGCGAAACGTTTTGTAACGACGCAGTCGCAGCAGTCGGATATTTAAAGCTCACATCCGTAAGTTCAAGTTGTGTAGCAAACTTAGTTTCACTTTTTAGAGAAAGCGAGTCTGGGCTATCTAGCAAAAAGTCTTTGTAAACCGAAGCGATGATCGAACGATTGAAAATCAATGTCTGTGTAGCCATCAACAAGCGATTAATTGAAGGCATAACCCGAAAGGCTGCCGCCGCAAACAAACCGAGAATTGGCACGATGTCGGCTAGCTCTCGACCACGAACCACCATGCTCACAACTAACAAACAGAGCCCGACGATCGTGATTATCTCCATGAACGACCGCGGCAAGGTGAGTATCACGTTATAAATTCGATTTATTCTGATGCTCTCTCCGAGATGTTTTTCGTGTTGAGACAAAAACTCGTTTTCGCGGCCCAGAACTTTTACGTCTTTTGCGCCACCAAAACCTTCTTGTAGATGCTGCAAGATCTTGGTTTCGTGATAGTCAACTTGGTAACCCCAATTGTCGATTCGCCGACGAGTAGTTCTTTGAAAAACAAAAGTCGATAGACCAAATACCAAAAGTACGGCCAAAGTGCCAACAGGCTCAACAGCAATCAGCAATGCAAACATGGCGATCGCAACAAGACCGTCAGTAAGTAAAACCAAAAATGGATCAACGCCACAAGTAACAACAGATGTTGCATTTTTGGCATTACGCATCAATGTTGACGAGTTGCGCTGCAAGTGAAACATATATGGCTGACGTAAATAAATTGAAAAAAGACTTTGCGAAAGTCGTCCGGAGACCGAGGCAGAGAAACCTTTTTGAATCCAAAGACTCCAAAACAAAAACAAACTGCGCACGACATATATCAACACCATTGCGACCATTACTGCAGAAATCAATTCTTCACGACTCAAGTTTCCAAAAATATCAACGATAAATGGATACTTCTGTTGATAGTCATCTTGGGTCAGAATTCCGATAATCGGCACAACAATTCCGAGGCTGATCGTCTCCAGAAACATTCCGACAATTACCATTACGACAATTCGAATAAACGCGACACGGTCGGAGTTTGTGAACAACTTCCAGACGATTTTTACAGTTTCAACGGTCGAAACTTTCGTTTCTGAAGTGTCAGACATCTGATTTTTAATTCTACTTTGCACCTTGTAGCGACGATCGGAATCGAACCGATGACCTTCCGATTATGAGCCGGATGCTCTAACCAACTGAGCTACGTCGCCTTGTATTACGGAGCCCTCTGTGGGAATCGAACCCACCACCTCTTCCTTACCATGGAAGTGCTCTACCGAATGAGCTAAGAGGGCGAACAACTGCTCGGATTCACCCTCACAGATTTCGCTTTCAATATAGCGGGAACTGACTATCCCCCAAAAGATAGGGTTTTGTGGATGTCAACATTGACGATTCGTGAAGCCACCAGCGACGATGCTGAGGCAATTCGTTTGATCTACAACCACGAAGTCGAAAACGAAACTTCAACAATGGATCTCGTGCCGCGCACACTTGAAACTCAGCGTGAATGGATTGCCGCTCGCAGTGGCGCATTCTGCGCCGTCGTCGCAGTAGACAGCTCGGGAACAGTTCTCGGTTTCGGCGCACTCAGCGAATATAAAGACCGAAGTGGCTACAGATCTACTGTTGAAAACTCTGTGTATGTGCGCCGCGACGTCGCACGACGCGGTATCGGAAAACAGATTCTTTTACATTTATTGGAAACGGCGACCGTCTCGGGATTTCACTCAGTTATCGCGCGCATTGAAGCTCAAAGCTTGGCGTCGCGCGGATTGCACTCATCGTGCGGTTTCGAATTAGTCGGCATAGAGAAACAAGTTGCTCGAAAATTCGGTAAATGGCTAGATATCGCCGTGATGCAAAAATCTCTTGCCGCCTAGGCAAGAAAAACATCTCCATGGTCAGCAATAAAAACTTCTGAAAGTTTTGATTTGAACTGACCGAGTGGTGCTACCGAATTTTGCGAAAGCAGCGTGTGAAACTTCTTTTGATAATTAGCTTGCAATACTGACGTTTTGTCTGGCGCACGATCACTTAGATTCGTATAAAACGAGACGACATACTCACAGATTTTTTCTGGAGAACTCTTAATCACACTTATTTTGGCTTCATCAAATGGAGTTGCACCAAGAAATCTTCCTGCGCCAGATTCGAAAACTTCGCCAAGCGACATTACGCGACCAAGTTTCTGACTATGCAATAGTGCTGGAACCCAGGTGACCAACTCGGTGCCAGCAAAGCAAAGTGAATACTGAGCAATATCGATATACAAAACTGGCACTCGGCTAGCCAGCGCAACAGCATCTGGGCCCGACATTGTAGATACAGCAGCGGTGGCATGCGCCGGAAGATACACGTCCAAGAATTCGGACTTGTCGCTGCTATTGGCATAATCAATTATTTGTGTGCCCGAGGTTTTGAATGTGCCAGGTGCACCGAGTTTGATCACTGCAACACCAAGTTTGATCAGCGCTTCTGCGGCCAAAACAAAGTCTTCAAAAGATCGACTACGTAAAGTGCCACTTGAAGAAGGCCCAGTTGTAGGCGGCGCCCAGGCAGCTTCGCGAACTATCAGACATACGTATGGCATTCCTGGCATCACACCAACACGGCGCAGGTATCTTTGCCCCAGGTCTTCTTGGGCTTTAGAAAACTTCAAATGTGAAGAGCAACTATCAAGAACATGATCGTTTTCATGCAACTTGTCAAACTGCAAGATGTTTATCTCAAAATTTGGAATCCATTTACTTGAACGATGTAAAGCGTCAACAACAGCTGAGGGCAAAACAAGCAGCTCTCTGCGCCATATTTTGACCAGAGTCTTATTGGCTTGCAATCTAGGTTTATCAAACGACCAAATCAAAATACGTTTTGGCTTTGCTCGATCTTGAGAGCGTTCACTGTTGATCTTGCTAAGAATTTTCTCGGGCTCAAGTGCAAGATGTCCGAACAAAGTCACATTAGGTAGCACCAGCTCGACAACCAGCCAGCGTTTTAACAAAAATAAAATCAACGAGGCCGGAAATAGCAAAATCCTCAAAGCTAATTGAAGCAATTTTCGAATCAGACTCATCGAAAAATTATTCTTTTTGCAGCAACTTGGCCAGCTCAACAAAACTAAAAGCACCAACTGCTTGCTGAGCGTTTTGGCCAACCTGCTTAATTTGAGACGAATCTGGAAATTCTGTCAACTGATTGATATCAAAAATTGTGTAGCCATGTTGCATCCATGTTGGACTCGCAGGGTCTAAATTACTGATCACTGCACACCCATGAGCCATGGCGCTCATAACAGTTGTGTTATTTTCGCGCACACCCTTTGGGAAAAATGCGACGAGAGCCGTCGTCGTTAAGAGTCGCCGTGAAACCTCGTCATCAGCCAAGAACCCAAGAAAAACTACATTTCCGCCAAAGACTTCAGAGATCTCTGAACCAACGAGAAAGAAATTCTCATCGAAGCTAGTTCCTTCATGCAGGGCCGATGAAACTTCCAAACTAAAAGACTGAGACCCTTCGCTCAGGAGTTTTCCGAGTCGGCGATAACCAGCTGCACTTATTTTGTGTGCCATACCAAAAGTGAGCAAATTGATCTGCGACTCTTTTGTGTTGGCAGTGACTGCTGCGCCTGGAGCAAAGAGGCTGACCACGTCTGGGCGTTTACTCTGCAGTTCTTTGCCGATTTCAGAACTTGCCGCAAACACGCTTTCTGCTTTTTGCAACAGTTGATCTTCAAGGGACGAAAACTCACATGCGTGAAGAAAAATATCGAATTTAAAATCAGTGTCTGCAAGCATTGACCGCAAAACTTCTTTGCCAGGTTCATCAATCTCCTGCAACTTTATTGAGAGCAAAACTTTGCCAGAGCCCGAAGTGTGCGCAGTCGAAAGGGGTAAAACTTTTGTTTTAAGGGATTTTGCCAGCGAAACATTGAATCGCGCCACACCACATGTAAACGGATTCGTATGAAATGAAGCCACGCACGAATACTTAGACATCTTTGTCGCCTACACCAGTTGAAAACTTTTGCAATAATGCCGAAGACGAATTGGTGACCGTATCTAGATAAACAACTTTGATCCCGTAATTTGAGCAAATCTCTTGCTCTTCTTTGGGTATTCCGCCTCGCTCTTGCCAATCACTGCCTTTGGCATAGACAGCGGGCTTAAGCGTCGTGAGAACCGAAGCGGTTGAACTGTTCGAGATGTGTACAAAGTCGATATGTCTGATTGCATCAATCACAACTGCCCGCTGTGATGCGTCTAGCAAGACCGCATGTTTAGTTTTCGTCCATTCATCGGAAGCAATGTTGCACAATACTGGTTTGCCAAGTTTTTGGGCTGCGGCAAAATATGCAATATGGCCGTCATGAAGTGGATCAAAACTTCCATCAACCATCGTCACGCGACCGACATAATCTTTTAAATCATTGGTCGAGATGATCATTCAAAAATTCTACGCCCTATTCGGCAATGACTGAAGTGATTGTGGGCCGGGAAGGATTTGAACCTTCGTAGGCGTAAGCCGGCAGATTTACAGTCTGCTCCCTTTGGCCGCTCGGGCACCGACCCCACATCATCTGACACCGACACGCTATCTCTTTTAGGTATCGTTTCCCCATGCCAAGTTTCGATGTCGTATCTGAAGTTGACCGCCAAGAATTACGCAATGCAATTGACCAAGCGCAACGTGAACTCGCAAATCGCTATGACTTTAAAGACACCAACTCGGAAATTGAGCAGAAAGATCTGATCCTCACACTGCGAACAAGCAGCGAAGACCGACTTCGTGCGCTCAAAGTTTTGCTGGAAGAGCGATTCGTCAAGCGCAATATCTCGCTAAAGAGTCTGGACTGGGGAAAGATCGAACAAGCAACGGGCGAAAGTGTCAGACAAGTCGTGACTATCAAGGTTGGTGTGCCGGCCGAAAAAGCACGTGAAATCAACAAACTGATCAAGGAAAAAGGTCCTAAAGGTGTAGGCGGTCAAACACAGGGCGATCAACTTCGTATCAGCGGCAAAAAGCGTGACGACCTGCAAGAGACGATAGCGATGTTGCGTGCGGCGAATTTAGATTTGCCATTGCAATTCATTAATTTCCGCGACTAATTTCGCGAAGACTTTCAGACTTCAATCTTCAGTCGGCGTTTCGGCGGCTCGTCTTTGCAATTCGCTTACAACTGATGCGTCAGCCAACGTAGTTGTATCGCCAATATTGCGGCCCTCTGCAACATCACGCAACAACCTACGCATAATTTTTCCACTACGAGTCTTTGGCAAGTCTGGAGTGAAGAAAATCATTTTTGGCTTAGCAATCGGACCAATCTCTTTTGCCACATGTTCACGTAAAACTTTTTCGTCGACTTCTAAACCACCACGTAGCGTGACGTAAGCAATAATTGCTTGGCCAGTCATGGCATCGTTGGCCCCAACAACCGCAGCCTCAGCAACACTCGGATGCGAGACAAGCGCAGACTCAACTTCTGTTGTCGAAATTCGATGACCCGAAACATTCATCACATCATCAACGCGGCCAAGCAGCCATAAATAGCCTTCACTGTCGAGCTTCGCGCCGTCACCGGCAAAGTATCGCCCAGGAAACCTGCTCCAATAAGTTTCGCGATATCGCTTTTGGTCTCCCCAAATTCCTCGCAACATTCCTGGCCACGGTGTTGTCAATGTCAAGTAACCGCCACCAGACATGACGCGACTCCCCTGCTCGTCAACAAGTTCGGCACCAATACCTGGCAAAGGAAACGTTGCTGAACCAGGTTTAGTTACTGTCACGCCCGGAAGAGGTGTGATCATCATTCCACCAGTTTCTGTTTGCCACCACGTGTCAATAATCGGACATCGTGAATTGCCGATGTATTCGTTGTACCAAATCCAAGCTTCTGGATTAATCGGTTCGCCGACCGTGCCAATTAGTCGTAACGAACTCAAGTCATGCTTCTGTGGTTCTTGGGCGCCCCACTTCATATAAGTACGAATCGCCGTCGGCGCGGTATAAAAAATAGTCGCTTTGTATTTTTCAATGATTTGCCAAATGCGATCGTTGGCCGGAAAGTTCGGCACACCTTCATACATGATTTGGGTTGCACAATTTGCGAGCGGACCATAAACGATGTAGCTATGCCCAGTCACCCAACCGACATCTGCAGTACACCAAAAAATATCTGTCTCAGGCTTGTGGTCAAACGCATACTTAAATGTCGTTGTCACATGAGTCAAGTATCCCGCAGTTGTATGCATGATGCCTTTTGGCTTGCCGGTCGTGCCTGATGTGTAAAGCAAAAACAACAAGTGCTCTGCTTCCATCGGTTCGGCGACGCAAACCGCATCAGCCTTGGCCATCTCCTCGTGATACCAAACATCCCGATTCGGAGTCATTGAAATTGGATTGTTGCCGCGCTTCACGACGACAACGTGCTCAACAGTTGTTGTTGACTTCAATGCCTCGTCAGCCTGCGACTTAAGTGGAAATACTTCTCCGCGCCTCCAGCCACCATCAGCTGTGATCAAAAGTTTTGCCTCTGCATCGTTGATTCGATCAGACAACGACTGCGAAGAGAATCCTCCAAAAACAACGCTGTGTGCCGCGCCGATGCGAGCACACGCAAGCATCGCTACTGCTGCTTCGGGGATCATCGGTAAATAAATATTTACTCGATCGCCTTTTTTAATTCCAAGACCCTTTAAGACATTTGCAAACTTTTGAACTTCTTCCAGGAGTTCTGCGTATGTGATGACTCGTGAATCGCCAGGTTCGCCTTCCCAATAAAAAGCAACTTTGTCGCCGCGACCAGCCAACACATGGCGGTCAAGACAGTTGTATGAAACGTTGAGCGTGCCATCACTGAACCACTCGGCATAAGGAGGATCCCACTCAAGAGTTTTCGTGAAAGGCTGCGACCACGAAACTAATTCACGAGCATGCCGTGCCCAATAAGCCTCAAAATCTCGCTCACCTTCTTCGTAGAGACTTTGGTCAGAGACAATCGCACTCGCTTTGAATTCTGGCGAAGGTGGAAACTTTCTCTGCTCGTAAGAGAGAGCATCAATCGCATTTAGTTCGTTTGCCACATGCCCCTCACTTCAAAACTTAAAACCGTTGAAACGAATGCCCATCGGCGAGAATAGTAAACCGCAATGAAAATCACCTACTCGGCAAATTCTTCTGGCGCCACAAGTGCAGACACGAACCTCAATTTCGGTTTAATTGAGTGGCTTTTGGCCCTCGGCATGGCACTCACTTGGGGCTCATCATTTTTGTTGATTGACATCATTATTCGAGACGCACCAAATACTTTTGTGCCCTTTGGTCGCTCATTTTTTGGCATGGTGGCATTATTTTTCATTCCCGGGTCAAGAGCAAAAATCGCTCGAGAGCACCGATCCAGACTCTTCGTCTTGGGTTTTATTTGGATGGCGATGCCGTTCTTTTTGTTTCCACTCGCAGAAAAAACAGTCGCCAGCAGCATCGCCGGAATGATGAACGGTGCACTTCCAGTTGTCGTTGCAATAATTACGGCACTCTGGGTTCGCAAGGCACCTTCATTTCAGAGAATAATCGCCGTCGTGGTTGGCTTTATCGGCATCGTCTTGATCGCTGTTCCATCAATCAACGAAGGAAGCTCGGCTGACCTAAAAGGAATTCTGTATCTAGCCCTTGCGCTGCTTTGCTACGCAGTGGGGCTCAATATTGCCCGACCACTACAGGCGATTTACTCACCAGCATCTTTAATGTTGCGTGTTGTCGCAATTTCAACTTTGATCTCATCGCCTTTGGGCATTATCGCAATGCGCACAACAACTTTTTCGCCAAGCCTGATTGGCTCAACTATAATTTTAGGTGCGCTTGGTTCTGGGATTGCATTCTTGCTGTTTGGAACTTTGTTAAAACGCACTGGACCGATTCGATCGATGATTCCAACTTATTTCACACCGATTGTTGGAACATTTTTGGGTGTGTTATTCAACGACGAAAAAGTTCTTTTGCTTTCAATTGTCGGGATGCTGATTGTAATTTTTGGGGCGTGGCTAACGAGCCGGCCCGAGAAGTCGGTCAACTAATAAAATCAAACTCGAGGCAACCTGACGAACAGGTGCTCTGACTAGGCCGACTATTTGTCCACGGAGTAAATCAAACTTTGTAATCGCTCCATCGCTATCAATTTGAAGTTTTTTGCTTAGAGCACGCACCGAACTTAATTGGGACTTTCTTAAATTCGCAGTCCACGAAGTTTTGCTGATTCGAAATGCAGACAGATGTTGCTCAATGAACAGAGCGCTTCCTTGATCTGAGAGTTTGGACCACATATCTAGGTCAATTACATAATCGCCGCGAAACTTCCCCGCTGAATTGAGCGAAAGTTTGCGCATTGTCACAGCCATTGGCTCACCAATCGGGTTACCTCCACTGCGGACGACCTTTGTCAGAATCTCAGTCTTTGAGTACTTCTGTAAGTTTGAGTATCCAACTCGACGAGCACTTAATTTGCGTGAGTTTGGTGTAACAAAGTCGCGTAAATGAAAGCAAAAAGAAACATCTTGATTCTCAGACTTGCTCATTGTTTGTACTTCTACTTCTAAGCACTGTGGGTAGAGCAGGTCATCTTGGCAGACCAACTTAACTAGCGAAGCACTTGCGGTTGCGACAGCATTATTCCAATTTGCTTCGGCGCCAACCTTTGACAAACGGTCAATACGAACAATTCTTGGGTCGTTAAATGAGCCAACTATTTCAAGAGTCTTATCTGAAGATCCATCGTCTGAAACAATGATTTCAAAGTCTGTGAACGTTTGGTTCAAAATGCTTTCAATTGTTTGGGCTATATATTTTGCCCCGTTATAGGTGGGGATACAAACCGAAATTGCTGGAAGTCTCTCAACCATCTAAATCTCAAACTTATCTTTAACTATGTGTCTAGCGTAGGTGAGTTTTGTATCGCAGCGCAGAATTTAGGATCTGTGCCATTCGAGGACTTTGAAGTTGCCTAAACCGTTTGGGGCACAAAGCGCTTCAGCTTCGCTAACACGACTGCGCATCTTCATCGCCTCAAGATCTGGCCTTGCCGCATTGGCCTGCCAATACGCCTTACCTTGCTCGACTAACTCGCCAATGCCAAAACGATGAAGCCAATCTGCTTGCGACGAAACACGAGTGGGCTGACAAACAAAATCAAGTTGATCAACCATGACGTGGCAAGTTATATCTTGTGAGCCAGGGTGGCGAAGATAGTGCTCGCCAACCTCATGTTGCCTGTATGTTCTTAGCCAATCACGCCAAGGCTTGTGAACAGCGTCTATAGAAGTAGTGCAATAGTCAAACACGATTATTGCCCCGCGCTGAACTAAAGACAAAGAGTTTGCGAGCCAACTTTGTGCCTGAGATTGAACTGCGATTCGCGAACCATGGCGCACATCATGTGGCAACCAAGCAGGAGCGTCTTCAACTTTGCGCAAAATTTCAAGAAAAGTCGCGTCTTGTTCGACAACAAATGCTTCTTGCCACTGACCATCAAAGACAAACAATCGAAATGGCAAATTATCAAGTAGTTCATTTGCGAGAATCACACCCACAAACGGCTCGCTCGGCATCGTGGCTAGAGAAGTCACACCCTCTGGGTGCATCGCCAACTGTGAAGCTGACTTCTCAACTGCGATGTAAGACAACGCATCGCGACACGCTAAATCTGAAGTCAAAATGCTTCGCGCGAGCGTCCCAGGACCTGCACCAACTTCAACCAATGTGAACTCTGTTGGCGATCCCAAGGCTTTCCATTGCGCATCAATTGCGTTGCTAACAACAGATCCGAATAGTGGACCGACCTCAGGCGAGGTGATGAAGTCGCCACGCCGCCCCGCTCGACCATCTGTCGAATAAAAACCATTTGGCGAGTAAAGCGCCAACTCCATGAATTTTTCGAACGAAACTGCGCCGCCGGCCGCAACAATTGCGGCAGAAATTTCTTTAGCGGATGATTGCACCGGCGATTTCAGCCAAGTCGGCAAAATATAAACCGACGCCCGGCAGAACACCAAATACCAAAGTCGCACCCGCTGTAATCACGAGTGCCAAACGCAGAGAACCAGGAATCGTGATCGGCGTGACGTCGCCATCTGGTACTGGTCGCATCCAAATTTCGCGCATCACGTTGCCGTAATAGCCGAACGCAACAACCGAGTTGACCGCACCAATAATCGCAAGCGCGTAACCCCACGCTGATTGCGACTGAATTAATGACTGAAACGCAACAAACTTGGCGATCCATCCACCAAGTGGTGGGATGCCGGCCAAAGATGCCAAGAATAAAGTCATCAACACTCCCAGTGCTGGGGCGTATGAGAAAAGTCCACCGAAACTAGAAACGTCTCCGCTGCGAGTCTTGTTTGACACTGCCAAAATAACTGCGAAGATGCCGAGGTTTGTCGCCGCATAAACAATCATGTAGAGGACAACTGATCTAAGCGCAGTGCTGCCAGAGCCAACCAGGCCGGCAACAGCAAGTGGCATTAATACGAAACCACCTTGGCTGATTGATGAGTAGGCAATCATGCGCACGATGTTTTTCTGCTTCAATGCCAAGACATTGCCGATCGTCATCGTCAGCGCTGAAAGCACCCAAATGAACGGCTGCCAAATCGCCTCTGAAAGCGGAAATGCAGTGTAGATAAGCACCACAAGTGCAACGAAGCCAGCCGCTTTTGATGCGACTGACAAAAATGCAGTTACTGGAGCTGGTGCACCTTCATATGTATCTGGCGCCCATGTATGAAATGGAACTGCCGAAACTTTGAACGCAAACCCAACAACCACAAAAACAACACCGAGTGTATGCACCGCCGAGAAATCGCCAGTTGCGGTGAGTTTTGGCGCAATATCAACTAGCAAAGTCGAATTGGCGACACCGTACATAAGCGACATGCCGTAAAGCATCACGGCAGAAGCAAAAACGCCAAGCATGAAATATTTGACGCCTGCTTCATTGCTCTTTGGATCTCGTTTGCGCCACGCTGCCAACATGTAAGCAGGAATTGAAAGAAATTCGAGTGCAACAAAAATACTCACGAGATCGCGAGATGAGGTCATCATCAACATTCCGAGCAAACTTGAGAGCAACAAGAACCAGTATTCACCTCGCCAGTACTCGCCTTGTTCAATGTGTGAACTTGAGAGAAGCACAACGACATAACCGGCAAGAAGGAATACGCCTTTCATCACGAGACTGAAATTGTCGACCACATATCGTCCGTCGAACATTGACCTGACTGAAGTTTCAGAAAGTGCAAGCGTCAACACTGGAATCATCGCCGCAAGCAAAGTAAACGAAGAAATCACCGACAGTAACCACTTTTTACGCTCGTCAATGAATAAATCAAGCAACAACACCACGCAAAGACCAGCTGCCAGCACTAACTCAGGTGCAAGGCCGTGATAGTCAATTGTCGGCGCAACCCATTGCGCAGCGAGGATGTTAAGTGTCTGCAAGTTATCCCCCGAAGACACTCAACGTTGCTTGCACTGCGGGATCAAACACGCTGAACAAAATGTTCGGCAAAATGCCAAGCACCAGAATGCCGATCAATAGCGGCGTCCAGGCGATCCACTCATAAGTCGTGACGTCATGCAGTTCATCGTCGCTTGAATGTCCGTGACTTGAGTTGTTTTTAGCTGCACCAAACGCAATGCGTTGAAACATCCACAACAAATAGGCGGCGGCAAGCACGGTGCCAAGCGCGGCGATCACCATAAATATGCGAAAGACAGTTTCGTTCAATCCTTCTGCAGGGTTGTAAGCCGAAAGGATTGCAGGAAACTCGCCCCAGAAACCAGCCAAACCTGGAAGGCCAAGCGATGCCATTGCACAGAAACCAAAAATCCACCCAAGGCGTGGCATCTGCGTGAGCATGCCGCCAAGTTTTGCGATTTCAAGTGTGTGGTATCGCTCTTTGACGCTTCCCGCAATGAAGAACAACATTCCGGTTATCAAACCGTGAGCGACCATTCCGAACATCGCGGCGTTGATACCGAAACTTGTCAGCGTTGAAATGCCGAGCATCACAAAGCCCATGTGCGCAACTGAAGAAAACGCAATCAAGCGCTTCATGTCGGTTTGTGCAAGACAACCAAGCGCACCATAAATGATGCCGATCACGGCCAAGCCTCCGATGTACGGAGCCCACTCACGTGCGGCGTCAGGCAAAATCGGCAAAGCGATTCGAACAAATCCATAGGTACCGAGCTTGAGCAAGATCGCCGCGAGAATTACAGAACCTTGAGTTGGTGCTTGGGTGTGAGCGTCTGGCAACCAAGTATGAAATGGAAACATCGGAACTTTTACTGCAAAGCCAACGAACATTCCTGCGAAAATCCAAATCTGAATATTCTTGGCAATACTTCCGCCGTTTTCTACGAGATACGGAATACTGAAGCTTTCAGCACCTGTCTTGAAGAACAGAGCCAAGAATGCGACGAGCATCAAAGCAGAACCGAACATTGTGTAAAGGAAGAATTTGATCGACGCATATTGACGCTGCTCTCCACCCCAAACGCCGATCAAGAAAAACATCGGCAGCAATACGAGCTCAAAGAACACGAAGAACAAAATCAGGTCTTGAGCAATGAATGTTCCGGCCATACCGGTCTGTAGAACTAGCAACAGCGAGAAAAATGCTTTTGGTTTGCCTGGGCTTGGAACATGATCAAGCGAATAAATCACGACGAGCAGAGTGATCACCATGCTCAACAGGTAAAGCGGAAAGCTGATGCCGTCAACGCCGATCAGATACGAACTCTTTATCACCGAGATCCACTCGACATCAGCAACAAATTGCATTTTTTCTGCTTGGCCAAAATCAAATTTCAAAGCAGTGAAGATGCCGACCGCCAAAGTCGCAACCGAAGTAGCAAGTGCAACAAGTTTGACGCTCTGATCAGATGCCTTCGGTATGAGCATCATCACGACCACACCAAGCATTGGCAGGAATGTGCCGACGCTCAGCAACCAGTTGTTCTCCTGCAGCATGTTCATATTTAATTTCCCCTTTTCCGACTAGTTAAGTATTAATAATTACGAGAACGAGCGCCGCTACGGCCGCAGCGCTAAACAACAACGCACCATATTGGCTGACCTTGCCAGACTGCGATGGCTGAGCGGCAGTGCCGACCGACTTTGTGAAAGTTGCCGAGTTGTTGACTGTGCCATCCACAACTCGCTGATCAACGTTCTTATAGACCCAGCCTGAAATTTTGCGCGTGTTGTTGGCAAAACCATGCAGAATTCCATCCAAAATATTTTGATTAAACCAATATGCTGCTCGAGAGATGGGATAGGCAACGGTGCGAACAATTACCTTCTCGTAAAAATCGTCGAGGTAATACTTATTGACCAGAAGTTTGTGCCCGAAGCCTAAAACTTTTACCCGCTGAGTCAAGCCGACAAGACGAGGATCACGCTTTGTGAATAGAAGCGTGCTGAGAATCCACGAAATTGCAATGCCTAAGAACACGATGACCATTGAAATCATCGCCTTGGACCATTTAAATGGTGCGTGTTTCAACTTCGGTGCGTAGCAAACACCACTCTCTGGTTGAGCCGAACCACAAACTGTCTTTGCGGCGCCCTCCTCTGAACTCGGCAGACTAATAATCAGCGACTCGCCTGGCCCACCCGAATGAGTTTCTTCAATAACTTCTGCTGGCCGTGGTTCGACCCAAAGTTTCATTCGCTCCCAACTCTCACCGAACGGAGTTGCGTTCAAGAATCCAGAGCTCAGCGCAAGCACTGCCAAAATCATCAATGGGACCGTGATCAACAAACCTGACTCGTGTGGAGTTGAGGCACCATTTGTGTCGTGTGCATCGTGCGAGTCGTGATTATCGTGCGCGTCATGCGAAGCGTGTGCGTCGCCGTGATCTGCATGACCAGCCGATGCACCACGAGGCTCACCAAAGAAAGTTAAGTATGTCGCACGAGTCATGTATGCGGCAGTCATAAACGCACCAACGAGACCGATGATCATGAACGTGTTGTAGCCGTTGTAACCAACATTGTCGATGATTTCATCTTTAGAGAAGAAACCAGAGAATGGAAAGACGCCACAAAGTGCGAGTGTCGAAACAATCCAAGTGACAAAAGTAATCGGCATCACTTTACGCAAGCCACCCATGTCTTTTTTCATGTCAAACGAGTGGTGCGACGCGCTGTGGCTAATTGATCCAGCGCCCAAAAACAAACAGGCTTTGAAAAACGCGTGTGTGAAAATATGGAAAACCGCTGGTAGCCATGCCCCGGCGCCGAGACCAAGCATCATGTAGCCAAGTTGCGAGACGGTTGAATAAGCAAGCACTCGCTTGATGTCGTTTTGCACGAACGCGAGCGCCGCCGAAATTACGATCGTGATACCACCAATGATGACAATCAGATTGCCGCCACCGCCCGGAATATCTAGACCGACATAAAACACTGGATACAGACGCGCCACCAAGAACACACCCGCAACAACCATGGTCGATGAGTGCAATAGCGAACTCACTGGCGTTGGACCAGCCATCGCGTCGGGCAACCAAGTGTGCAATGGGAACTGACCGCTCTTGCCGATACAAGCAATGAACAAAGCGATTGCCGCAATCATGATCACCGTGCTGTTGGGCTCACCAGAAAGAGCCCAGGCCGAAATTCCGCGAATTGAAAATCCTGAAAGTCCGAGATTTTCTTGAGTCCAATCATTGGCAGCGAAGTACAACATGCTGATGCCAACCAAGAGCCCCATGTCGCCAGTTCGCACGGTGAAAAATGCTTTTAGTGCAGCGCGACTGTTGGCGTCTTCTTCCCACCAGTGGCCAATCAACATGAAGCTGCAAAGACCCATGATCTCCCAGCCCAGCAAGAACAAAATCGTGTTGTCGGCTAGAACCATGGCCAACATGCCGCCCGAGAAGAGTGTCAGTGCGGCGAAGAAGTGCGTGTACCTACGGTCACCACGCAAATATTCAAGTGAGTAAACCTGCACGAGCGTCGAGATAAATGCGACGACGAACAAAACCAAAACCGAGAGTCCATCAATGTGCTGACCAATGCCGAATTCGAACCCACCGCTCTGCCACCAGTTCCAAGATTTGATGACTGGCGCAACGAATTGTTCTTCGGTCGCGCTATTCGTGCGCTGAATCCACTGGTATCCGGCACCTGCAGACAAAACTAATGAGCCGAACATCGACAAAACGCCAAGTTCACTGCCCTTCATCGGCAGTCGCTTGCCAATCAAAATTATTAGTGCGAAAGCAATCGCTGGGATTACCGGTATCAGCCAAGCGTTTTCAAGGAACCAGCCAGTTGCAAGCGGCGCGAGCACTTCAGTTTCGCCAGAAAAAATGTTCATCCGCGCATCTCCGACAGATCGTCAAGTGAAATTGTTTTCTTGTTGCGATAGACCAACAACACCAAGCCGAGACCGACACCAACTTCGGCTGCTGCCACGGCGATGATGTAAAGCGCAAACGTGTGACCGTCTGGCGAACCGTTGCGTAAAGCAAAAGTCAGCAAGTTGATGTTCACAGAATTCAAGATCAGTTCAATTGACATCAACATCAGGACAGCGTTCTTACGAGCGATGACACCGTAGACGCCGATGCAGAACAGCACTGCTGCGAGGAATAAAAACTGATTGACAAACATCTAGTCAGTCCTTTCTCGCCAAAACGATTGCGCCAACTACGGCAGCGAGCAAAACAAATGAGAGTGCCCAGAAAGGCAACAAATAAGGACCAAAAATTTGGTCAGAGATTTCTTGCGTCGAAACAACCGTTGCTGATTCAGGCAACCTCTCATCACCAAAAGAGTCAGTCAGCGCAAGACCCATGGCCACCAGCATGATTAATCCCACTGGAATGCCAAGTTTTTTGTATGAGTTGTTTAAATCTGACTCAGCACCAATGCGGGCGCGAGTGAGCATGGTGCCGAACAAGAACAGCACCATGACGGCACCTATATATACGAGCACTTGGGTGATCGCCACAAATTCTGCTGCAAGCAAAATGTATTGACCGGCTGCGCCAGACAAAACCACAACCAGCCACAGCGCGGCATGGACAACATTATTGGTAGTCACCACTCGCAAAGCGGCGCCGATCATCATCAACGCGATGATCCAAAAACCAATGTTCTGCGCAATCACTTTAAAGTCCCCTGTTTATCTCTCTACTACTATTTCTTCTTTTTGTCAGCGCCAGCCTCGAGAGCTGGTGCTTCTGGAACGGTTTCCATCCACTCGCTTAACTTCGTCTTGTCGTGCAACAAGTCAGCGATGTTCGGTTCAGAATATTCGTACTCAGGGCTCCAAAAGAGCGCATCAAACGGACAAACTTCAACACAAATTCCGCAATACATGCACAATGCGTAATCGATATCAAACCTGTCAAGCAGATTGACTTGGCGAGGCTTGCCACCTTCACGACGCGGAGGAGCGAGTTCTTTGTGAGCCTCAATGTAAATACACCAGTCCGGACACGAGCGTGAGCACAACATGCATGAAGTGCAGTTGTCTTGATGCAAAGCAATGACGCCACGCGAACGAATTGGTGGTGTCTCTTTTTCGTGGGGATACTGAACCGTGTTCGCCCCCTTGGTCGCCGTGTTGAACAATGTCCCCAGCGTTACGCCGAGTCCTTTTACTAGTCCCGGAACTTTTGGCATTAGAAAACCACCTTCAAGATTGATGTGACTGCGATATTGCCTAACGCAACTGGAATCAAACCTTTCCAAGCGAAACGCTGCAATTGATCTTCACGCAAACGTGGATAACTGAAACGAATCCACATAATAATGAACACAAGCAACATCATTTTGGTGAACATAATCAACGGTCCAGCAAAATTCATCCAATTATCAATGTCGTCGATTGATGTCCAGCCAAACCATGCGAACGGCACTCCCCATCCTCCGAGAAACAAAACCGAAGCAATCATTGCAAACACGCCTGCAGTGGCGAATTCGCCGATAAAGAAAATCAAGAATCGAAAACCCGAATACTCGGTCATATAACCAGAAACAAGTTCGCTCTCGGCAATTGGCATGTCAAATGGCGCCTGTGTAAGTTCTGCCTGAATCGCGATCATAAAAATGATGAACCCAATGAACTGGCTGATTACATACGGATGACCAACTGCATCAATTCCAAACATTGATCCAGAATTTTGTGCAACCACAATTTTTTGCAGATTCATCGTGCCAGCCTGAATGACTACGCCAATGACGGCGAGGACCATTGGCAACTCATATGCAATTAGCTGACCTGCTGCGCGCAAGCCACCGAGCAACGAATATTTATTCGCGCTAGACCAACCTGCGATCAAAATTCCGAGAACTGAAATTGACGAAACTGCAAGGGCATAGAAAATGCCGGTTTCAAAATCGGTGAACCATGCGTCCGGCCCAAATGGCACAACCGCAACCAGCAAAAACGTGCTGACTAAAACAATGATCGGTGCCATTTTGAAAATTCGAGCATCGGCACGGTCTGGAACAATGTCTTCTTTTTGTAGCCACTTACCTACTTCGGCAAAAAGTTGCATCGAGCCGTATGGGCCGGCTTCCATTGGTCCAAGTCGGCTCTGCATGAACGACATCATCTTGAACAAAAATACGTAAACGATTGTTCCGGCAGGCAACAACACTGCGACAAGACCACCAAGTACGCGGAGTAACGACTGACCCCAATAAGGGATCTCAGCGAGTATCACTGTCACCGGTCAATGTCTCCAAGAATGAAATAAAGCGAGGCCAAGATCGTCACAATGTCTGGAACATAAACACCGCGCAACAACCACGGTGTAATCGAAATGTTGTTGAAGCTGGCCGAACGAATTTTTACTCTGAACGGACCAAGGTCTCCGCGCGATACTACGTAGTAGCCCATTTCACCGAGCGGATTTTCTGTCGAGACCCAGGCTTCGCCTTCTGGAACTTTGATAATTTTTGGAACCTTAGCCATGACTGGCCCTGCAGGAATTGAACCCAGCAGCTGATCAACAATCTTGGTTGACTCGCGGGTTTCTTGAAGACGAATCCAACAGCGCGCGAAACTGTCGCCGTCCGGATGAGTCCAAACTTTCCAGTCGGCCTTGTTCCACGCCATCGGTAATTGGTGATCGCGACGCAAGTCCCAATCAACACCACTGGCGCGAAGATTTGCGCCCGAAAGTCCGTATTGCAAAGCGACGTCACGGGGAATCACACCGATTCCACGAGTTCGAGATTGGAAAATTTCGTTGCCAAACAGCAAGTCTTCAATTTGGT
>OCVQ010001037.1_pt1 | contig 22650 bp, 61 predicted proteins | sample 1539061 | NCBI WGS metagenome assembly OCVQ01 (sample SAMEA3355526, study PRJEB22509) | marine metagenome | biome: marine; feature: river plume; material: water | place: USA | collected 2010-08-08 | depth 0.5 m | reverse complement strand
TTAATAGTTAAACGATAATCTGGATCATTTCCAAAAACATCAACAAAAGCTTCGAAAGTCATTTGTCCTGATTTTCTAGGTGCTGGTTCTCCAACATGTAAAAACCTTAATGGTCCATCTTTTCTATATCTTTTAATTGGTTGCCAAATATTTTCAATTCCATGTTCGTAAACATGTATTGGTGGAGTAACTCCACATTTTTCATAAACTTGTTTTACCCAAGGAGATGTTGCCCATACTTCGTCACATTCATTAAATGCTTCTAGCCAACCCTCTTGTAATTGAGTCGATTCCCATGGCATATATCCAATTTGATATTGATCTTTATTTAAATCAAAAAATTGTGGTTGACTAAAATTTAATTGAACTTTAGCACTCTTGTATTTAAAAGGAACCTTGTATCCTAGTTTCTGTAGACTTGTTACAATATGGTATCCCGCATATCCATAACATGTAGAAATATTTAAATTTCCTGGATTGGTGTTAAAACTTAAAATCACGACTTGACAGCCTTTCTATTAATAGGTTATGATTAATACCTTATGAAAAATAAAACCATAAGAGACACAGCCCTTAAATTGGGAATGATTGCACTAGTATGTGCTAGCTTTCCAGGATTTAACAACGCTGTTGCTCAAACAAGTATATCAAATGATGTACCACAAGCACAATACGCCTTTATAGAAGACTTTAAGAGCGTTAAATCACTTAGTGATGAAGACTTATCTCAACTATTATACTGCGCTGGTTTCAAGGGCCGTGACCTTATTGAAGCATGGGCAGTTGCAAAGAAAGAATCTAATGGCCGACCACTGGCATACAATGGTAACAGAAAAACTGGAGACAACTCCTATGGAGTTTTCCAGATAAATATGCTTGGATCTATGGGAGCAGATCGAAGAGAGAAATTTAATTTGACTTATGATAAAGACCTGTTGGATCCATGGACTAATGCAACGATTGCATTTCACATGAGTTCTGGCGGAGATAACTGGTCAGCCTGGAAAGGAATGACTCCTAGAACTAAGGAGTGGATTGCAAAATATCCAAAGTCATTTGAACCCTTGCAGTGTAAATGGGACAATCCAGAAAGTAATAAATAATGGACATCAGAATTGTCCGTGAATTTATAAAGCGTTACCCTAGTGAACTTTTTTGCGAGAAGGACAATAGGGCTTTATTGCCAAATCTTAGACATGATGATACAATCTATTTATACTGCCTAGAATGCAGTGATACTATAGAAATAGGATATAACTCCTATGACAGAATGAAAAGAGTGTTAGCCGTTAATGAGTGATTTCGCCGCAGAAGAAAAGCCATCTGAGACAATTGATGATAATATCGCCATTGTCACATATATCACGCTTTCTCGCATATACGACGTGCTCTGCTTGATAGCAGATGGCGTCGGTAAGGGCGAAGAAGTTTTACAGATGATCGAAGCACATCGAAATGGTGAATTGCTTGGCCCACTTCCAGCTTTAAATAATGAGAGTGAGGCGGAGTGAAGAAGAGAACTTTCTTACTTGGTACAGTTGCTCTAGGTATGGGTGCAGGCGCCGTTGCTTTTGCTATATATGCTTTTGGGGCGGTAAACCAAATGTTAGATGATTTTGAATTAGATACTAGTGAAGAAGTTGACGAAGACGATCTTTTCTAGTATACTTATAGAAGTATTCGGTTGAGCTTTAAGTTCCTGAATATTAGAGAATCCTCAGATATCCGCAGATCTGGGTATTTTCGCTTTGTAGGGGGAAGCGGCGGAATTGAGTGAGCCGAAAGAAGAACCCCTTTATATCATATTCACTATAGAGCGTAATATAAATCAAAAACTTGATAGAAGCCAATCTAAGGGGTAAAAGTGTATCGATCCGATACCCAACTACCCTATAGGGCTAAAACTGCCTGATTTGGACTCTATTGGACGAATTAGGGGTATTCTGGCGATTGGCGTAAGTAGCATATTTACTGTTATACTCATATTAAGCCTTATACGCCTATTTAAGCCAAGAAGAGCTAAAGCTCTTAAGTTGCCGTTCCGTTCCTAATGATGTATACTGAAGATATGGAAACAAGGTTTGTATCTGTAAAAGACAATAATATCTTAGTCGACTAGGATATATATGAGATTAGTTATCTGTGATCTGTGCAAAAAAGAAATCGAAGTTCGATCAGGTTTTGCACATTTCACACTCAATAATCATATAAGGAAAGAACATAAATGAGCTGTGATCACGATTTTCACTTAGATAATGATGGGGAAGTTACCTGTCGATATTGTCATATCATAAAAGAAGTAGATGAAGATTTCTACTCCACCCAAATTTCATTTGAAGAGTAGTATAAATCTTAGTCAACTAGAATATTAGTTTCTATAAAATGTTAATAAAATATTTTTTTTAGAATATGTCTTTTCTAAATGCAATCAAAATGACCAATACAGGTCCAAAGATAATTGATGCTTGTAACCAGTTCATTTTTTACACTTACACTTTTGGTTTTTCATTTTATACCACATCCACAAGTGATGTATAGCCATAGCTCCCATGATGATCCACATAATGGTCATTTCACTTACTCCGCCGCCTGCTGTTAATATCATATCTTCGTGATCATTCATGAAACAATTATATCATATTTCTAGTCAACTACAATATTAGCTTTTCTAAAATGTTAATATCCATTTAATTTGTATGATTCATACTCTGAGTAGCACAAAACGGACAAATAGTGCGCCCATAGCCCTAATGTGGTGTATCTCACATTTAAAATGTCCGATTTGGGCGTTTTTTGAGTAGAAAATGTCAGTGGGGTCTGATAGGATACTAGTATCAAGTTAATCAAGGTGATTAACAATAAAGAAAGGAATTCCAAATGAATTCACTGTATGAAAATAGAAATGCGGGAGGCTTCTCCTTCCCCCTCACCCCTTGCGATACCTGCGGGGGACTCACAGCGTGGAAACGCTGTGTAATGTGTGGAGGTCAGTTTGACATCCACTGCCCACAGGGTAAGGGATACACTAAGCCCTAGTGTGGTAGACATCACACCAAATAGCCTTGACTTTCAGGGTTTGGTCTGATAGTCTTACTACATAAGAAAAACTAAATAAAAGAAAATCCTAGGTGAGCCTCCCGAAAGAGCAAATAAACTAGGTCAGCAAAAAGGTTAGAAATACTAACCGAATAAAAAAGAAAGGAATTCTAAAATGAATTCACTAAATACACTAACAGTAGTAACAGAGCCTAGCCACCCTATGGCTTCCTCTAACACTAAGAGTAATGAACTCTTCCGCCTTGCTAATGGTAACTACATTAGCCGTATGGCATATGTCCATATGGTAGCCTCTGAGGGTCTTATCTCTCACCGCTACCTTACCCCTAACGAAAGTAAGTGGGTATTCGCTAATCGTGTGGCGTAACTCACACGATCAAAACTTGACTTATCCCTATCCCTACTATTAAACTTATACTATAAAAACTAACAGAAAGAAGAACAGATAATGACTATCACTTACACACTATGGCAAGGCTCTCAACTACTAGCCGTTAATCAAAAGGCTAGCAAGCCTGAAGAAATCTTAGCAGTAGTAGCCGAATTAAATAAACTAGGTAAGGGCTTTACCTATAACATCAGAGAGGTAGATACTAAGTAATGACAATCGAACTAGATAACTACGGATTTATGCTTGATACTGAATGGTGCTATATTGCGCTATCTTGGCAACTACTAATTACCACCGCCCTATTAGCGGTAGGTTATAAGTATTATAAGAAATGGAAAACTAAGAATGTCAAGTAATCGTCTACTAACTACCGCCGTCCAATTAGTAATGCTTGGCGTTACTATCCCCCTAATCATTGCCGTAATCAAAGACCTAAAAGAGAATGGACTAAACTAATGATGACACGTAAAGACTACATCGCTACTGCTGAAATTCTAAATAAGCATTTTGAAAATGCTCCCGCTGGTTTGCTATTAGATTTTTCTAATATGTTTAAAAAAGATAACGAAAGGTTTAACGAAGAAAAGTTTTTTGAAGCTTGTTTGGAGAATTAATTCGTGAAAGAATTTATTTTCTTAATAATCTGCGTAACTTTATTTGGTTATCTTTTATTAATCTAAAATAAAAAGTTTTTTGCGGTGTGTCTACTTGACAGATCGCAAAAAATGCGGGGCGGCGTCGGGCGTGTCTGTGGATAAGTCTATGTGGTGCAAATCACAAAAATACTTTGAAAATACTGGCGAGTAACCCCCCAAAATGTCAGTGGTAGGTGTTATACTTCTAGTATAAAGAAAGTTGAGAAAGGTTCTCAAACTAGAAAGGTGGTCTAAAATGACTACATTTACAATAAACACTCTCCCTGTAGAGTATGCAAACAAAATTGTTTGCGCCTTCTGTTCACAATACGCTAACGAAAGTTTCTGCGTATCCTGTAATGAATACAAGGGTCTAATGACTCTTGCAGAATTTATGTCCCACTATGAAATTTCAGAGTGGGTTGCTGATGAAGCAGATGAATTATCTGCTAAATTAGATTCTCTAATTGCGAAAGGAGTGTATGCCTAATGTTATCAGAAAATACACTAAATAAAATCGTGTTTGAATACCAACACGGAGGAGTGAAAAACTTTCACCCCGAAATTTCTTTTGCAGAGCGTAAGGCTTTGCTAAAGTATCTGTTCTCTATCCCTACTCATAAAGATTGCGAGTGTGCAAAATAATGTCACTAACTCTTGCTAATAAAATCGCTAAAGATAAATTCTTTCAGCCCCCTTCAAAATACATAAACCACAAGGTTGTGGAAATTGTATCTCTAAATGAGGATAGCAGTATCGCTACTGTAATCCTAGAAAAATACACAATAGGCAGAAATGCTAATGTGTATAAAAATAATAATGTATTCACAATTGAATTACCTTATTCCGAATTTCAAAATCTAAATGGTTGGAGTGAATAAATGATAACTATAAATTGTAAAGGTTGCGATGAATTCGTAATGGAAATGTCAATTGAAGATTCAGAATTTATAACTGCTTTATGCGAAAGGTGTTGGTAATAATGAATCAAATTGCTGGAATGTGGATTTGCGATAATTGCAATACTCTTGCTACTGTGTCGGTTGCTATTGACACTTTAGTAATTGAACAATGTAAATGTGTAACTAAAAATAAAATAAAATAATTTCGTGTTGCACTTGACAACGATCAAAAAAATCGAGGCGCACTCGGGCGTGTCTTTACAGGTGTGATTATGAACACACTGGAATTTTGAGCGTAAAAAGCTAATGTGAGATTACTCACACTTCAAAATGTCCGATTTGACCGATTACTGGTCAGTAAATGTCAGACCCCCCTGCTATACTTACTAGTATAAAGATTGAAAAAGAAGTAAATCTCTAAAAAGAAAGGTGGTCTCAAATGACTACACTAAATGAAACTCTATTCTCTACTATCGTTCACGAATACCATAATGGCGGAGTAAAATCCTCTTATGGCTTGGATGCTTATACTCGCAAGGAATTGCTAAAGTATTTATTCTCCTCTAAAGGTTGTAATTGTATCAACTGCCTGTGAGGTATCTCACACCGACTTTTGGGGCTAAATGCCTCAAAATGTCAGCCCCCTATGCTAGACTTATTCCTATAAACAAACAACAGAAAGGTGGTCAGAAATGACTTACACTATCAGACTAGAAACCTTCTCAGGTTCAGTATCAAAAATCAACCTTCCTTCTAAAGGTGCGGTTGCCCAATTCATCAACACTTATCCAACACAACTCCCTGTTGGTATTTCCGTCAAGTTCGATTGCGACTTGCTCGGTGTTCGTGGTGTTCTAAAAGGAAAGGCGGTAAAGTAATGATAACAATTTCACACACTGTAAATCTAATTGCAGAGATTGACGAGCACAAGGCTCCCGACTATGTAATTTCTGCTCTTGCAACAATGCCTGAAAGTTTTATTCAAAAACTTTTTTCTGAAAGTTTTATTGGTTCTATTGACTCTCTAAATGCAATGGAAAAAATAAATAAAAATAATTCTTATGCCACTTTGAAGTGGGGTAACAACTAATGTCTCGCTATACTAGAAAAACTTTTATTGAAGTTTCAAGCGTTTTAGAATCTTTTTCTGATTTGATTGACCAATTTACTTTTGAAGATTTGGTTTTTGAATTTGGAGAAATGTTTTCTGCTGATAATCCTAATTTTGATTTTGCAAAATTTCAAAATGCTTGCGGTGTAAAAGAAATTTGCCAACTGCCAGAATTACACGCTCTGCTAAAATAAAATAAAAATCCTGAGCACGATCTAAAACTGCTCAAGCTTTCAACTAAATGCAACACGCCCGACAGCGCCCCGCACTCGGGCGTGTCTGGGGATAACTTACGGAGTGTCTGTGGATAACCTGGAAAATTTTGTGAGATTTATCACACGGCTTGAGCGTCTCAGTATTTGGATTTACTGGCTAGTAATGTGAAAATGTCAGTCCATTCTGCTAGACTTACATAGTAAGAAAAACAAAATAGTTTATGATTTACGGCGTGGCTTCCCTGAAATGTCAGTAGTAAATGATAGACTTGTATCAACAACAAAATGAAAGAAGGTGCCACTAATGGCTACTAAACTATACACAATCGAAGACTTGCTAATCGGCAAGACATACCGCTCTAACTCTCGCCACTTTGAGGGTGAGATTATTTCAGCAGAACCTCGCCCAGCAATTTGGTATGGCGAAAATACTGAAGCCTACCTAATCGGAATAAACTACAAAGGTAGTATCAAAACTCAATACGCAACAATCGCAGTAAAGGTTGGTGAGTAATAATGGGATACATTGAAATTTTTAGAATAGATAACGAAGGTGCTGGCTGGGTAGATTTATCCGAAGCCACACCCGCAGAAATCTTAGATTTGGAAATTGGACTATTTCAGGAAGGTGCTATCTAATGATAAACTCAGTAATGCGATTTGCTTGCGATGAATGCCACGGAGAAGGACTTATTTTCTGGGGCAACGAGTTAGACTACGATGTCGAAACTTGTCAGTGCCAAGAGGTAAAATTATTTACAACACCCGAAGGAGAATAACTATGGACTACGAGTATCTAGTAACTTGTCAGTATGACTATGAGGAAAGCCCTCATTGGAAACAACGCTATGAAAGCGAATTTGACGCTTGGAAATCTTTCTTCAGTTTTACAGACTGGGGACTTGCTAATGAATATTCAACAGTGAATATTTATACTAACACTGGAAAGTGTTACACAAAATTATTTTACCGAGATGGAAGAGTGGTAACACGATAATGGGAAACAATACAGCAATTGACTTAGCAACTAACTTTGACCTATCACTTGAACAGGCTATTGGTTATCACTTACAGGGTAATCATTACCCGCCCGTTCCACTTACTATGGTGCAACCTTGCATTGACGCAATAGATGCAATTCACGCAGGCGATGGCAATACTGAAATTGAATTGCCTGAAGGCGTATTGTATAAAAATAAAACAACTGCACCCGCACACGCAATTGCAGAACAACACCACTTAGACGCTTGGCTACCAGAATGGGATTAGGAAAAATGATAAAAGAAAAAGTTACACGCATTCAAGAATTGCGGAGATCAAACGCTGCAACTTATGTGCAATCAAAAAAAGTTTATTCACGAAAACAAAAATATAAAAATAAATATTCTGAATAAATATTTCTGAATAAATATTCAGCTGACTGCATAAAAATGCGGGGCGCATTTCCAGGGCTTTGTCAAGTTACGACATTATGACATTTATCACAGAATTTGTAGAAAAAATGTCCGATTTGACCGATTTACGATTTGATAATGTCAGTAGGATTTGCTAGACTTGTAATAACAACAAACGGAAAGGAAGCAAAAATGACAGCACCAAAAATCGGTGAAACTTTTACAACAGCGAAGTCTGGCGTAGAAGGAACAATCACAGAAGTAGTCAAGAACGATAATGGCTCTTATCGTATCAAACTTGATGTCGCAGGTCAAACTCGCTGGACAACAGCGAAGTAATCCTAATCGGGGGCTATTGGCAAAATGTCAGTAGCCCCTGCTAGAATTAGATAGTAAGAAACCCAAACCACCCAACTAACAAAGGAAACAAATGTCAAGAGGCAAATCTATAAATGTAAAAATCCCTACTGCTAGAGTTATCAAGGCACTAGAGGCAAAGTTAGCAGAACTAGAGCAAGACTATGCTACACAAACCGAAAAGGAAGCAAAGTTCGGTAAGAAGCAAGAGGCTTGGAAAAAGGAAATTGCTAAGTGGGCTATTGAGAACTTCTCAAAGGCTGAAAACCTACGCACAAACTATCGTCAATGGAACAACACCCTCAATGTTGATTTCGACATCATCACAAAGGAAGGCAACTTCCCTGCTGAACCTGAAAAGGATTTCGAGGTTATTCACTCTCATCAGTATCGTGAGATGAAAGAGGAAATGTCAAACGCAATCCGTATTCTGAAAATGACAGATGAGGAATTGGTTAGCACAAGCACTTACAATGCTATTGCTCGTTATCTGTAATTAGATAATCGAAACAGGGACAGTTTCTAAGAGTTTCTAGTCCAATGTCGTAAGTAAGAACTCTTACAACCTGAGCAAGTTGTGAAAAGGCTCAACACAACAACTACCCGAAAGAAGGAAATAAAATGTCACCAATTCTAGATGTTACAAAAGGAAAGTTCTACCGCTTAGGAGATACTTTCACAACTGGTAAGTCAGGCGTTACAGGTTCTATTCGTGAAATAGTTTCTGTCCGACCAAACCTAACTAAGTTATCTCTGCAAACCGAAAATGGTATGCGGTGGGCAATGGTAAAAATTGGCGCATAACTAAAGCGCAATCGTTCTCGCATAACGATAAATTGCGAAGCACCTGAGCAAGTGTTAAAACTGCTTTCGCCAGGCTGATTAGGGCGATCACAGAAATACTATAGAGCAAGGTTACTGCCGACCTAAAGACGCAGACCACCTGAGCAAGTGCCAAAACTGCTCAACACACCACATACGAGCTGCTTGACAAAATCGCTGAAAATGCGAGGCGGCATGTGATCAACATCACACGCTACTTACGAGTAGGAATTGATATCCACTGAAATGTTTGCTAGAATTGTTATACACCCGAACGAAAGGCAAATTAATGAACGATATTAATTCTTGTTACTGCACGAACTACTCTATCTGCACTATCTGTATGAAAGGCTATTCTTCATCCGATCCAATTTGGTATCGTGATGACTATATGGAAACACGTATGGCCGACGCTGAAATGGGAGACCTATAATGTCAGTGGCCTCCGATACAATTATTCCTATGAAACTAAAACGTTCTAATGACAGAAAGGTGGCTAACCTTGTCACAAAAAATGGAAAGCAAGCCGCAATTGCGAACACGTTCGGATTACCCGCAGGAAAAGATTTTTCTTGTCCTGGTGCAACGTCTATCTGTGAGACTGTTTGCTACGCTGGGAAACTTGAAAAATTATTCAAGGGAGTAAAGACTAATCTTCTTCATAACTGGGCCCTACTAAAGGACGCCGATAGCGAAACTATGGTTAGACTATTAGATGAGATGATTGTAGAATTTATTGCTGATTGTGATAAGAAAGACGCCCCTAAGTTATTCCGCATTCACTGGGACGGGGACTTTTTCAATGATACTTACACTTATGCCTGGAAGACTGTTATCACTAATCATCCCGACATTCAATTTTGGGTTTACACACGTGTGAAGCCTGCCGCTCTAATTCTAAATAAGATTACTAATCTTTCCCTATACTTTTCAACCGATGATGAAAATGCTACAATTGGAGAAGAGTTAAAAAAGGATTATGAGGTCCGCCTTGCATACCTTGGAAAAACTTTTGCCGTAACCGCTGATAAGATGAAAGAGTTGACTGGTAAAGTCGGGGCTAAATGTCCTGAGAATTTAAAAGCAATTCCACTAATCTCAAGCAATGGGTCCGCCTGCGTATCTTGTGGCCTATGCGTTTATGGTAAGGCCGACATTCGATTTAGCGCTACTAAGAAATAGGAGATATATATGTCAAGAGAACGCACACGAGGATTTATTGGCTATAAGCTTGATCAAGCTAAGCTATTGGAACGTGCACGGGATATCCAGGTTGCCACTTATGATATGGACCCCGTTGAATATATGAAGAATCATTCTGTAGAAGATCTAGTACTAGTTATGATTAATGACCCTGATGCATATGGATGTGCTAAACACGCTGTTATTTGTGGAGAGGGGGTGGGTTGGATTCAAGATGAGTATCGTACGTGCCTGGTACCTGTTTCAATTGGGTGGAGCGGGGATAGTAGAGTGTACCTTGGTATCGATGTACTTAAATCTTGTTTGACTGGTGAGACCGTAGACCTTGCAGATTTTGTAAGAGTTTTTGGTGACCGTCTTGAATCCAATCTATCATTATGGCAATCTAAAATGTCTGACATTGACCAAACAAAGATAACTGAAAATAGATACGATTTGCCAAATCTAGTAGAAGCGTGAGACAATAGATTATGCGGTTCTATGATTTTCTTGGCTATGTAATTGGCATTGGTTTTGTGCTACTACTTATGTTCTTCTTTATTGCGCCGTTTTTTATTATCACCGCATTACTAAATGATAAAACTTATAATGACGTGAAGGCGCAAGTAAATGAAGACCCTCCCACTTTTTGGGAATCAATTACTAAAATGAAATAGGACTTGACAATCCCGCAGAAATGCGAGGCGGGTTATCCACAGCTTATCCACAGGCTTACGGGTGTGAATTTGATCACACCGAAAATCGGACATTTTTACCTATACGAATTGACATCTGTCAGTTCATCCTGTTATACTTGAAATAACAACAAAGAAAGAAGGAAAATATGGCGCACGACCTCGAAAGTCAAAATGGCAAAACATCTTTTGCCTCATTCCGTGAACCTGCTTGGCACGGTTTAGGAACCGTATTTACTAATGAAGTAAATACATCTGAAATGCTATCTCTTGCAAATCTAAATGGATGGAATGTCCGCTTAGAAGATTTGGAAGTTCCAAATCACCTAACATCTGATAAGGATTATCAGTATGTCCTACGCACTAATCCTACCGACAACACACAAACCGATATTCTTGGTGTAGTTGGTCAGCGTTATGTTCCATTGCAAAATGAAGATTTATTTGCATTTGGCGATAACATTCTAGACGGCGGTGGTCGCTGGGAAACTGCTGGTTCAATCAAGGGTGGTCGTGTTGTATTCGGCTCTCTTGCTCTAGAGCGTGAAGTTGTTCTAGACCCTACTGGTGTCAATGATGTTGTAAAAACTTATTTGCTCATCAACACATCACACGATGGCTCTATTGCTATTCAAGCAAGCATTACACCTGTTCGTGTTGTGTGCGCTAACACTCTCAATCTTGCATTGGGTGCTAAGAAAAAGGGTGGCGTAAAGCAATCATTCAAAATTCGCCACACACAAACTGCAGAAGGAAAGATTGCTATTGCTCGTCAAGCACTAGGAATGGCAGATTTCTATATGGACGAATTCTCAAAGTTGGCTAACGCTCTCTATGAGAAGTCAGTCAATGCTAAGCAATTCAACGACATCATTCTTGCGGCTTATCCAAAGCCTGAGAAGGATACAAAAGGCGCAATCAAAAAGTGGGAAACAAAAGTGGATACAATCAACGATTTATACACTGGTGAATTCAACGGAATGATTGCTGGCACTGGTTGGGGCGCACTAAATGCACTCACCGAACGCCTTGATTGGGCTCGCACTGCTCGTGGTGGAAAGACAGAAAGTTTGCTCGCTGCTGCAAGTGGATTTGACGCACAAATCAACGCAGAAAAAAATCGCTTAGCAAAAATTGTGAAAACAGTTTTAGCAATCGCATAAATAAAAATTCCTGAGCAAGAATAAAAACTGCTCACCATTTGGTCTGTTAGCTCAGTTGGTTAGAGCGCTACCCTGTCACGGTAGAGGTCGACGGTTCAAGTCCGTTACAGATCGCAATAAATAAATATGCAACGCATTGCATAAAAATTCGCCGCTGCGGTATGATTTTGATCACATTACGGGCATTACGCAGATATCCCAGAATTTGTGGAAATTTAGAGTTGCGCTACCCATTACGGATATGCTAGTATTAGATATAACCATTTCCAACCCGAAAGGAACAATATGCCAAACTGGGTATATAACACATTAACTATCCAAGGACCTAAGTCTGAGGTAGATATGATTAAAGATAGATTGAATAAGCCATTTACATTAGCACAAGAGACTCACGGTATGGGTGATATTAATGCTAATGGGTTTCCGACCAAAATTAAATTAGTTGAGTATAACAATCCTGTGTTTGCTTTCCATAATATCCACTCATATAAAGATGACGGTATTACTGATGAAGAGTATGCCTGCCAGCCTGACCGTGGTGGAATTAACTTAGAAGACCCTGATTGGTTCCGCAAGTCTGTTGAGTTTGCTAAGACTCAGAAAGATTGGTATTCTTGGAACAATTCTAATTGGGGAACTAAATGGGATGTTGCCGTATCAGATGATGAGAAGTATCCTAATACAGAATTGCTTGAAGAGAAATCAGAAGGTGATGACAACTGGGTTGTATATAAGTATGAGACTGCTTGGTCACCTGCTGTAACTATCTTAACTAAACTATCTAATCTTGTTCCTAACTGCCTGCTTACTTTAGAGTTTGAGGAAGAAACAGGTTGGGGTGGGGAATATGAGATTGTCCGTGGTGAAGTAAAAGAATTGGCAGAATGGGAGAACCGTTGCTATGCTTGCCAGTCTTTTGATTGTGTTGCATATTGCGAGAATGACTGTGGAGAATTCTGCTCCGAATGCGGAGAAGGCTCTTGGAGAGATGAAGAGGCTATGAAGGAATGTGAAGACCATAAGAACACTCCACCTGTCAAAACCTATACACAGGAAGAGGCTCTAAATGGCGCACTATAACTTTGTGATTAAATTACACGGAGCAGTTGGCGCTAATAGCGAACAGGAAGCAATAGATAAAATAAACGGACATCTTGACGACCTTGGTCAAGTTGAGAGTATTATCAAATATGACTTAGGTTGGCCTGACACATCTTGGGAATTGGAGGAGCAATGACAGATTTAGTATCAAGCAAGTACACCTTCGTTTGTGATCCAGATGAATGTGACTGTTTAATTGAACTAACATCATCAGATGGATTTGGATTCCCATCTGGTGTGACAGAGCTAACATGTCCTTGTGGTCGGAAGACTACATTAGTGTCAGTAGAACATGCTACACTTAATACACCTACTAAAGAAAGCGAACAAATGGAAACAACAGAAGTAACAGAACTAGCAACACCATACAACTCCAACCTTCTTGTTACCTACAAAAAGATTCACGGGTATTCAGAAGCAGAGTATGTAACTGACAAGGTTACCAGCATTGAATGGGACCTACACAATGGACGTCAAGCACAGAAAACTGTGCAGGCTCTTCAAAGCAAGATTGATAGCGTTAGTTCTTATATCAAAGAGAACTTTGCAGATTCTTCTGACCAAGAATCATTAACAGAGATTGCGGAAATGCTTGACATATCTCTTACACAAACAGTTACTATCTCTGCACAAATCCAAGTTGATGTTGAAGTTGAACTTCCGCTGGACGAGGTAAATGACTTTGACGCACATTATTTCCTACAGGATGAATTGTGTATTGATTCAAACAATGGCAACGTCTCAATTGATTCCTGGACCGTTGAGCACACAGACGTTAACTGGGACTAATGATTACAACAATTAGTACTACCAAGGTGGCCACCGCCCTATTCGAAGCCCTCAAGTTTGGGATAGAGGCGGACCACCTAGGTGGAACTGTGATCGAAATTAATAGCAACTACTTAGAAAAGGTTGCTGCTGTAGTTAACAAAGTTGGTGCTACAATTTTATCAGAAGAGGACGTTAAACCAATGGCGCCTTACGGAGATGAGATTGGAGGACAATCAACATATGCAGTATACAGAAGGATGGACTGACGGGTACAGGCAGGCCAAAGAAGACCTACTAGAACAACTAGAGGAAGCAGCAGATGAGTCTACGGACCCTGATGTAATTTTTATGTACTCAAGACTAATAGATTTAATTGAATCTGGGGACTTCCTGGAACTTCAAGATAGAGAGGAAGAATAATGGCTTGGATTATTAGAGATGGCTCATTCATTATGTTTGCGGGGGTAACAGGAGCTGACGCTCTTGATAAATTTATCTCTGTTACGGAGAAGGAACCAAAATCACTGAGATCTAAAGCTGTTGCAGATTACTGCAACGGTAAAGACAATCTCAAAGTAAATAAGTATACACTCCGCTGGGAGTAATTTGACAAACTCTATCCTGGTAGAGTAAAATAGAAGATGTCACGGGTAGGTGATGGTGTAGGTGCAGCTATCAGAATGATTGTCTATTCTAGTTGTTAAATAAAGCGCACAGCGCAGCCTGCATTCGGGTGAGCTGGGAATTCGGGGTCCTGGCTCACCCACTAATTTTCCCCAATGTGATCTTAATCACTTTACGACCAAATGGCTTGACACACTGAAAGTTCAAATGCTAAACTTAATATACCTACTACGAAAGGCAATACAATGGCGGAACAGTTCATAGATACAGTTGCAGAGCACATTACAGGCGCTATGGAACAAGAAATTGCGGAACACCTATACGAACAGTGGACACTTAAAAACCTAGATGAGGGCTCACATTATGCAGAGCGTGAATTTATGGAGTGGGCTTCTGACGAACTAAAGGTTCAGTATAACAATTACTATGGCTTGTCATCAGGTGACGCAGACTTTTATGAGGTAACGGATTGATTACCACTCAAGAACTAATTGATTATATCTATGATGACAACTTAATCCATTTTGACGACAGAGATACATCAGATGATTGTGACTGTCACATTCATATAACATTACAAACTATGATTAAATATATGGAGGCAATTGAATGCTAGGATATACGGAAGCAGACTTAAACAGAATGACTAATGCTGTACACGATGCTAAGTTATTCTATCTTAAGTACCCGTCAGATTTATTAGACAAATCAGAATTAGTTAATGACTTACAAGATACGGTAAGTTTCTTACAGGGCCTATGGGCAGAGGGGTATTTTGACAATGCTTAATCAGTTTATAGAGTATATGAAGATTCATTTAATTAGTCTTAACCAGGACTTAGAAATGAATCCTGAATCTATCAATGTAATTGATATCCCAGGACAAATATATGCAACTGAGCATTTGTTGTCAGTGGCAACTGATATACTAAATGAAGACGTCCAAGGAAAGGGATACTAATGGAAACCGATACTACCTTATTGCCGCCTCATCTGCAGAGACTTGTTGACGCTGGTGTCAGCGGTACAGATATTTTGCACGGGCACTTAAAGTTTATGATGTTAGAGGCCGAACAGATTCTAGACAACTGTATTGAGGTTGAGGAAGAATCAGGAGAAGCAATGGATTCAATGGAACGAACCAATGCCGAAGGATTTCTTGACGCATTAGTTCAAGTATATCAATTAACATACCAACTAGCATTTGCTATTAGCGAAAGGACCAAGGCTCGTGAATCACGATGAAATAATGGTACGTGGGAAAGAAATGTTACACCTTAATGAGATGATCACTAAGTATACTGAGACATATGTCAGACCTTCCCTTTCTGACATTATGGCTTTTGATATTATTAAAGATATGATTAACGAATCTATTGAAGATCCTGAGAATTCTGACTATCTGTTTAAATCAGACATCTACAGAATTTGGGCAGATGTCCTTGAATCTGACACTGTGTGGTCCCTAGAGTATGGAACTGACACTATGTTTGAGTCTGTAGCCGAATGGCTTCAGGAGAGTGGCAATATGGTCTACAAGGAAGACATAGAAGAGGAAGAGGACGAAGATGAATCTGACGAGTGACTATCTATCAGCGGAATTGTCTGAGGCATATCAAGTCCTTGCCTATACTGGGAATGATCGCATTGACTTTCAGTTTGTCATTGACCGCCTTGCCCGTTTGATCACAGAACTAGGTGGAACGGTTCCAACTGAATAATTGACATGTTTCCTGCCGCCGTGGTAGGATGTAGTACAACTCTCTATGCGGAAAGGAGAATACTATGACAAAGCGTGAGTATCTAACTCAGCTTGGCTTTACAGTGGGTGCCCGTGGGCGCTTCACATTTGCACAAGTCGACGCCCTTAAGAAGGCGATTGAAGAAGGTAAGACCTTCGCTAAGTAATATTGGTGGGGGAGCGTACAAATTGCGCTCCCCTTCCAAACCTGATAGAATGGAATGATATGGATAATCGCTCACGAGAACAGAAAGCGGTGGATAAACTTGTTGATTCAATTGCAGACATAAGGTTTCAAGACGGCAACTTTGCTTATATGATGATGAATCAGCCACCTAAAGTTCAGCGGAGATTTATGCGGATATTCTTACACGCCATTAGATATTGGGCGGTAGATTGGAAGCACGAAAACTATCATCTAAAAGATGAGCAGACTGTTGAAACGGCTGGAATCATTAATGCTATAATCGAAGATGACCCTAACGCAATCGCAATTATTGACAAGTATGAACCACCTGTAGTAGAATGGAATAATAACAGAGGAGAACAATGGACACAGTAGAACAAGAAATCCTAGAGTGGTGTAAGTCTGACGGCGAAACCATTCCATTTGGCACATTGACTTACAGGGTGTTTGCTATGGTTGCTAAGTTAGATAGGGATAAGCCTGATGTCCTAAACTTCTTACGTGATAACGATTTGGGTATTTCATACTCTATTGGCTATCAACTTCAACACCTAAAGACAATCGAAAAAGAGGGTCAAGATGTCATAGTCGTGGCCTATAATAATCTGAAGAACTACTTCAGAGAAACCCTAAACATACAACTACCAACTGCGGAGGAAACAAATGGGAGCACGGATTAATTTCGTATTCAAGGATTCAGAGACGGGTCCATTAGTAGTACTATATTCACACTGGGGCCAGGATTCCTGGCAGACAGATTTAGCGGCAGCAATGGAACACGCTAAACCCCGCTGGCAAGATTCATCATATGGAACAAGGATGATTATCAGTCATCTTATCCAGCATTCAATCCTGGATGAAACGGGATTTGGAATTTACGCAATTGATAATGACAATTACGATTTGGGTGAGCAGACAATCCTTATCGACTTCACAACTAAGACAGTAACAGATAACGTCTCAGTTCCTTGGGACAAGTTTATTGCAGCATATTCTGGTTTGCTGATCTAAACACACGGCAGCTCTGACTTGACAAAAGTCAGGGTATGCCGCATCGGTCATATCGGATCGGTATAATATCATATTTACGAAGGATTGTCAAAAATCACTGAAATCTAGCACATAAAAATATGCTTGTCAAATCGGACAATATGGACATAAGTTATCCACAACTTTATCCACACCCTGTGGATATCTATGTGGATATAATGTCAACATAAACTAATATACATTACGATGTGATCCAAATTTTCCCTGAATATTAATATGAATTTATTCTAATAGACATTACGACATGTGATCTATATTCACTGAAGTTGACAAGTACTTATACCTATAGCTATAATGGATAGTACTCTTCCGCCGCCCGAAAGCGGGGCGGCAATAAACATAACTCTATCCCTTGTATAGGTATATATAGGAGTAAATATAAATGATTAATTATCTCAGGAAATATGCACAGAATATGATTAAATATTTAATTATTCATTATATTTCGTGAGAATTTGGGCAAAATTATCCAAAAAAAACATTACGAAATCGCCCATAAAATCACGGAAAGTTTACCAAATTGTTATATGTGGGCTATTGACATCCATATTTTTATATGGTATTATCCCGCAAATGATTACGAAGCCTATTAAATATGATCAAATACACATATATAATTAATAGTATAAATCATTAGTATTATATGATATTCTTTTAGTATTATTACTCCATATTGCTCCACTATACACCACTTTAAACCACTTTAAATGGCTCTACAAGGTGATATTAGGAGTAGGAGCAACCTACTCCTTGTTCAATATGGATCAATTGGCTCATATGGGCTTATATGCCTCTATATACTTAATGTAGCGTATATATATAACATAGGGAATAGTGCTATCTATTTCACACACCGCCCTGTTAGGGCGTTGTAGCGTCTTTTCTCCAGGACAGATAGGATTTAACATATACTGCTGCATAAGCAATAGCTGAGAATATGAATCCATATTGGTCAGTGATTAGCGCATATGCGATCCATAGAATTTCGTTGACGCATAGGATTAGCCATCCCCATATGGTCTTTCGTCCTACAAAGAAGATGCCTGCTACGCCAATTACCGCTAATATCCATGACCACATCATAGGCACTTACTCCCTACATAACCCAATTCCTGGACCTTCTTAACATATACTAGATATGCGTCATCTATGGAGTAACTCCATGTAAGTACGCCTTTACTAGTAATTCGAGTGAGTTCTTCTACCGCCGCCTCACTCACTTTTCGCATATATGGTCTAATTGATTCTGGGAACTTCTTCTGCTCATATAGGAATCTACCTGAAAGCTCCTGCGTAGCTTTAATAGTCTTATCCTTATTAGTCTTAGTTCTGTGGCCTAGATATGAAACCATGGCATCTGCCTGATCTCTAACGGCAGTGTCTAGCCTCTCGCAAGAGGTAGTGTTAAACTTTACTTTAGACGGCTTAGGTAAAGGCTTAGCCTTCCCAGACCAGTGCTGTGGCTCATTAGGTCTAGCCTGAACCTCTGGTTGGAATACTAATATGGTTAATATAATACTAACAAAAATTGATAGTCTTTTATTCAATTTGTACACCATACCTTATAATCACTCATAGTTTGATGAGTGTCCCAATACTCAATATTCTCTTTATCCATCCCGCATTTATTACAATTCATTAGTATCCACCCATGCATTCATTTCTAGTATGATAAAGCCTGATCTTAGTCATAGTCTTTTTATTCGGAGCATAAAGCTCTTCCCCACAGCAAGCAGTCTTTAGATACCACTCTTTAGCAAAAAAATCATATCTCATACCCTTAAAATTAGCATACTTACGTGCTACAAATGTAGCAAATGGGTCAGGTATCTCCATGTTGTTTATCATATATTCAGTATACTACACTGATATGATTCTAGTCAACTGCCTTTTGAATAGGGATCATTACCCCACACCGCTCACAGTATTCATATGATGAACCTGTAAATGGACAGCTTCCTGCTGCCACCAATGTGTGTCCTTTAAACTTACATTTAATAATACTAATAGTTTTATTTAACATTTTTATCTCCACAATAATCTGGATCAACTGTTCCAGTCTTTTCCCAATATGGAATACCATTCTCATCATAGTCATCCCATCCAGGATCTGATAGGTCTTTCTTCCAAGCTTTTAGGTCTAACTTATATACTGTTCCCCAGCGCTCATATGGCTTATTTAGATACTTCCAGCCAAAGGCATACATCTTATACCGCCAGCCATAATCTTCTCTTTCATCAAGTTCTACCGCTCTTACTAAGCATGCAGTTGCAGGGCTATTCAACCAATTAACAATCCATCGCAATGGCAATATGCGTGTCTTATGTTCAGGGGTTGAAAATATATCAAGACCTCTTCTGCGACGGCTCACTAGCCTTCTCTTCTTCCTGCATTTGAGCGAGCATGCCCTGTGCAAACCTATGAAATTGTCTCATCTTAAAATGTGCTTCGCCCTTAGCCTTATTCTTACGTCGCTTTAGTAGCTTTTGCTGCCTCTTTTGACTCATCGCTTTGCCAGCACATTCTTTGAGCTAATTAAATCATACTTTGTTGAGTCTTCATCCTCAATCTCCGTTGCACTACGCTCTGTGTAGTAGACGGTATCTCCTACGCCTAGACCAATAATTGGAATAAGATCGCCAATATAGTTCTGCTCACCTGGCCCCATATCAACAATAGTTCCAGTCTTCATATCGCTTTCTGATACTGCAGCCGAGATAACTAAACCACTCTTAGTAGTCTTATCTTCTGACTGATTGCGCTTCACAAGGAGTAGTCCTCCGATTGGCTTAATCACTTTCTCTCTTTTCTGTAGATGTTTTTACGATTAGATCGTACGCTTCTTTTTCTGTCTTCATGCCTAATGCCATAAAGAACATTCTTTTATTTACTCCAGAATGTAATGAATACCATAAGCCATCTTCTTTATCTTTAAATGTTTTAATAAAACTTCCATCTTCTCCGCCATAGAAGTATATATCTTGTTCAGACATTGTTAACCTTTCATTTTCAAGTGATAGTGTGCCCTGTTGCTTATAGATACACCTTCTGTGTAACTCCAGGTATTCCTACTCTTACTATATAGGCTTCCACCAACTCCAACACACTACCACTCTAATTAGTGGAAATAAAATGAGCAGTTTACTTAGACTTGCTCAGGTCGTTTTTCCAACCACCCATTGGTTAGGAAATAAGAAAAGTTTTAAGTCATGTTCCAAGACTGGTAGCAGAGATGGGATTTGAACCCATGGCCTTCTGGTTATGAGCCAGACGAGATACCGAGCTTCTCTACTCTGCGTCGCTATATATTAATTATAGTCGATTAAGAAAAGTTTGTCAACTACAAAAGTTATTCACATTTTTATCCACAATTATAATAATTACTAATGTATAATTATATTATTATGAGTGCTACCCTTCAAACAATAATACTAATTGGTGCTGCTGCGTCTGCAATAGCAGCAATTGGCTTTATATTTAATAAGGCATTTAAACTTTTTGGAACTTGGTTTGAATTTATTAATGATTGGTATGGCACTGAAGATAAGCCTGGTGTTAACGAAAGGCTAAATCATGGTGCTGAAAGATTTGAATACATTGAAGGCGAACTTAAGATAATTAAAGAAGAACTATTCAATAATTCTGGATCGTCATTGCGTGATGCAATTGATAGAATTGAAGCTGCTGTAGCTAAGCCAAAGCGTTCTTCATCTCCCAAGAAGTAATATAATTAACTATATAGTCATATGGATACATATGATAAAAAACAGAATGTTCTATTCTATCCTCCATTGGTACCCATCTATCTTCCTCTAATACACTGAATAATTCATACTGATAGTTGGGTGTACTATTAATCTTTTCTAGTGCCCGTCTAAACATTTGTATTGGTCTTGGTCCGCCACAATCATTCATATTTCTTTGACTCCCACGTATTCTTCTTATAGTTATCTTCTACAAGAGTCAGTGCATTTAACATAGATGGATCATACAAGTCATATTTATCCGCCACTGACTTCCACTCCTGCCTTTTAAATGGAATTATCTGAACAATTGGAGTTCCTAAAGGTATCTTACCCTCAAAACCGTGCTTCATAAAAAATGGGAAATGAGTTGGAACATCATGTTTATCTGTATCTACAACTGCAGACAATGTTTGAAATGGAAGATCCATTCTATTTAATGGGTGAGTAAATAAACATGACCACCCTGGAGGTGTCTTAATAATATTTAGATTACGCCATTTGAACCCTATAGGAATATACTCATCTGTTGCTTTCCAACCATCAATCTGTTCTTGTTGATGCCATTGAATAAATTCATATTCATGTGCCCATGCAAACGTTGCTGATATTGGATCAAAATTAACTTCTACTGGAGTTGTATACATATATCCAGCACTCATTCCATCCATAAGTGGAATACATTTCTTAATAGTTCCCTGTGGCATAGCTGTTAATCTAGTAGGTTTTTGTGCAATAAACTTTTCACTTGGCTTATAATTTCTAGGCATTTCTCTATACCATTTTGGAAGATGTTTAATCGCAGGTGTTGGAGCATTTTGTGCAAAAAATCTGTTTTGGTCTATAGGGCGAAAATGAATCTCGCCTTCTTTAATTTTATTTTTATTAAATGGATTAATCATGGACGGCCAGCGTCTTTCCAAAACATTTCTCTGCCCATAGCATCTGTTTCTGATAGAGCAGCAGATTCCATATTTGATGTTTTAAAAATTTCCTGACCATCTTCTGGAAACATTTGTTTTAAGTTTGCAAGGCGCATTGCCCCTGTGTGTGATGTGTGTTGCTTTCCATCAACATAACTAATAAAAGTTGGAACTCCCATTACTCCGTGAGCTTTAGCTACCTCTGGCTCATTGTCTATATCTACTAAGACATATTCCATATCTGGATTTTGTTCTCTAAACTGACCGATTATTGGCTTCATTGCCTTACATGGACCGCACCATTCTGCAGTAAAATGTAATAGTTTGTTACTCATTTGCTACCCACTTCTTTTCTCTATATCTATCGTTACCAGTTAAATCTTCTAGCAATCTCATAAAGGCCGTACATTCATCATGTTTCCACCAAGTGCTGCACACATACTTTTCTACGTTTGGACACTCATAAAGTCGTTGCTCTACATTCTCTACAACTTTTTCAAGTACTGCATTTGCTAGCTCTGCTTCATCTAAGTAGAATGACTTCATGCTTAGCTTTTTAGTTTGAATGGCTAATATAGCCTCTTC
>OCVQ010001032.1_pt1 | contig 22751 bp, 25 predicted proteins | sample 1539061 | NCBI WGS metagenome assembly OCVQ01 (sample SAMEA3355526, study PRJEB22509) | marine metagenome | biome: marine; feature: river plume; material: water | place: USA | collected 2010-08-08 | depth 0.5 m | reverse complement strand
TTAGCAAATTCAGATATTGATATTCTTCGTGGTATTTCTCTCCCTTATCACGATTCTTGTATTTATTTAGGTCAATTGCGTGCTTCAACATTGTATATTCAATAAAACCTTCTATTTAACTATTTTAATTTCTTATTATAAATCATATGGATAGACTCGAAAAATCTACTGGTAATGATAATGAAGGATTTATAAAGACAGTGTTTCCTTTTGATGACAATCAGAAGGCATTGTTATTAAACATAATTCAATACACGGTTTTAGCAATAATTCCAATTGTACTACTATTGAAGTTGATAAAAAATTATGTTCCTGAAGCGGATGACGAAAAAGGAAGCGTAATAATTTTTGTAGAAGTGATTGGTCAAGCAATTACAATGTTCATGGCACTTTATTTTATACATAAAATGATTAGTTATATACCCACCTACAGCGAGAAAAGCTATGGGGATGTTAATATAATAAATATTATACCCGCAATTTTATTAATTTCAATTACCATGCAAAGTAAGTTGGGTGAGAAAGTTCAGATATTGGTAGATAGGCTATGGGATTTATACGAAGGACAAACCGGATCACCTAATAAAAATGTCCAACAACAAGGTCAGGGCCAAGGTCAAGTTAGAGTAACTCAACCTTTATCGAATCAATATGCGGGTAATCCCAATATCGATATTCCCGCTGCTTTACAGCCACAAATGACAAATAATAAAAGCCAAACAAATGAGTATGCTGCTAGACGAGCACCTCAACAGGCTGAGCCAGACTTTAACAGTATGTACGCTGGTCCAGAAACACCTTTGGTTAACGCAGCAAGTCCTATGATGGAACCAATGGCAGCAAACGACTTTCTAGGCGGAAGTTCATTTGGATCTAGTTTTTAGATTGAATATGATTGTTAAATAATAATTACATATAAAATTTAAGTATGTAATTATCTAGAGAGTCGTATCGGAACTGGTAGCTATATTCGTCATATGGTATTGTTGTCTAGACGAAGGTACACCTGTTTGTGACATTTTAGCGGCGTTAATAATCCGTTGATTGTTAATATTACTCCCAACCGTATCATCAACCTGTTTTAACATATTAGCCGATGTATTGGCAGCAAATTGTGCAGCCATATATCTAGGATCAGATTTGGCTTTATTTACAATTGGTGTAACCAAAGAAGGAGTCTGTTTTAATTGATTGGTAATAGACATTTGAAGCTTATCGGCATTGGCTTTGGATGAATCCAGTCCCTGTATATAATGATTCTCTGCTATAGCGCGACCTTTAGCCATCTCATCCTTTAGTGATTCTGGGAATCCTCCCTTTACATTTCTTCTAGTTTTTTTACGAGCGGAGGTTTTCAGATTGCGACGCACCTTAAAACGACTACTTATTCTTGGATGTCTTTTCTTGGTCGACTTGCGTAATTTATTGAAGTGTAACTTCATTGTATATATATTTTCATTAGAATAAATATTACTGTTCCTAAATTTAATGAAGGTATTCATTTTTAATATCATTGCTCAAATACGTACTTCTGCTAATAGCACGAATAATCTTATTGGTTTCCTTTTCGTCGGTTTCGATGTTGGTCATGGAGTTAAAGACTAACCGAGTCATACGCGTTTGTAAGTTCTCATCTCTATCCCATCCGTGATTCGCATCTTGCCACTTATTTAGGGTAGTTCGTTGCTTGAGAGAGATAGTCTTAATCCCGTGTAATAACAATTTCAATTCGTTATCTCTCTCCCAAATATCATTGTCCTTAATATACATTATTTTGCGAGCAGGATCCGTGCAATGAATCGGTCGTTGCAATAAATCTAGATCATTCAATCCGTTCAAAACCATATTAGTAATTGTTTTAGTCAATCCATTTTCAATGGTGTTATCGTATGTTTCATTTGTAATCGGTAAAGAGTTAATGAAATCAGTTAGATTCATAGCATCTTTACAATGTTCATTTAAAAACATATTAATGTTAAACTGATTATTGTGTGTTGTAGTATTATGGCTATTACTTGTAATAGTTCCCTTGATATGTGGAAGCAGATCTACAAATGTTTTTTGAATTTCTTTGTTCTCTTTTAACAATAGAAGAACCAATTCTTTAAATTCACTTTCCTTTTCCTTAGATAATGTAGCTACGGATGAATCAGTAATACATGTATTGGCTGCTTCAGGGTCCAAGCAAAGTTTTTTATGTTTATATAATGATGACAAATGTGAATACACCTTCCCACATGTATGACACTCATGATGCTCAGGGGTTTTTTTACCCATTTCTGTCTGACTGAAGTATGATAACGATTCAAAAGTTGGGGTAAAATTTTGGCACTGATTGTCTAGTGGGGTTTTTTCTATTAGCCATTTATTAGCCATTATTAGCCTCGTATGTTTAGCAGTGGATAAATGACGGGTATAATCTTTTTTGTTGCTACATTCAAAGGAACAAATTTCGCATATAAAATTCTTGATCGTTTTTTGGGGTTTTTTTATTAGCATTTTACCCATATATTAGACTAATAGAATTTTACCCCTAAATTGTTTTTATATGTGTATTTTTTTATTACAATCACAAAATGAAAATTAAAAAATATGTGATGTGAGCATTATGGTCTGATGCGTTTTTTCACCAACTTTTCAAATCTATATTCCAATTTTCAAAATTCTACACAAAAAGACTGTGTGTAATTTTTAAAATTGGAAAATCAAATTGAAAAACATGAAAAAAACAACTTACCTACATATATCGAATACAACCAATTATTTTGCTATAAGTATAGTTCTCTACAACATGTAGTAGAAACCCTACATGATCTAGGTATATAAATATAGTCTCCTACAAAATTATTTTACTAGACATCAAGTGAAAATACACGAATTTATCCTCGAAATAAGCGATATTCATATTTTGGGTCGTGGCGACTATGATTTTCGGTCGATAAATTTACTGATAAAATGCCGACTTTTTTTATCGGTGTTTTTGGCACTTTTAACAATTAAAAAATGGATTGTCTTTATTTCTACCAAAAATATTTCTAATATTTCCAATATTTCCAATATTTTCAATATAAAGATATTTGTCGTAATAATGTAAAATGGAAAACATTCGACAACATAAAAAGAAATATATTTGTGAATATATTTGGATTGGTGGGAAAAACGAAATTCGTTCAAAGACCAAGGTAATTGAACTACGCGACTCCCACATACCATATGTTTTCAGTGATTTTCCGATTTGGAATTACGACGGATCATCTACTTGGCAGGCGAATAGTGATGCCAACACAGAAGTGATACTCAAACCGTGTGTTGTGTACGAAGATCCATTGAGATCCGCAACTGATACATGTAATGTGCTCGTACTATGTGATACATATGATATTAACGATGAACCATTATCTACAAACAGTCGGTATAATGCGAATATGTTATTTGCTAGAAAGCTGGATGAAGTTCCATGGTTTGGTCTGGAACAAGAATACTTTATCGAGTTTAATGAACATTTCAAAACATCCAACATTTTTACTATGCCTCGTGATGGGGAACATTACTGCGGAAGAGCAGCATTTTCTTCATTAGAACGAAAAATTGTAGAGGAACATCTATTTGCGTGTATCCGAGCAGGATTACTCATTTCGGGTATTAACGCAGAAGTGACCGATCGCCAATGGGAATTTCAGATCGGTCCGTGTGTAGGCATATCTGCCGGCGATCAGATGACCATAGCTAGATTTTTATTAGAGAGAATATCAGAGAAATATGATGCCATAATTAACTATTATCCTAAACCATATTTAAATGTGAATGGGTCTGGATGCCATGTAAACTTTAGCACATTGAGTATGCGATCAGACAATGGTATAAAAATTATAGAAGATTGTATGAATAAATTAGAACCATTCCATAAAAAGCATATACAAGTATATGGTATAGATAATCAATTCAGACTAACCGGAATCCATGAAACTTCTAGCTGCGATAAATTTAGTTGGGGCGTTGGTACCAGAAACACATCTATTAGAATACCAAACCAAACTGTAAAAGATGGATATGGATATTTCGAAGACAGAAGACCCGCTTCAAATATTGACCCATATATTGTCACGTCAACAATATTTGAAACATGTTGTTTGTAAATATTGTCATGTTTATGGGGTTGTTAAAAATATAGATACTAAAATATAATAAAAATTATATTTTAGTATAGGTTAGTATATGAGTAATAATACAATACAACAATCCCTATTAAAAGCGCTAGATAATGAAAATAATTCAAGTGTTATGAATTTAAATAGACGGATGTTGAAATCAATAAAGAATGACCACTTACAACAACTATTGTTGCCAAGAGACAAATTAAAAGAGTTCCACAAAAAATTGGAACAATATAGATATGTAGACGATTTATGTGATATTCAATATGGTAGATATATTCGCTGGATAAATCTAAATAACCCCGAAAGAATTTCATTAACTAATGGTGGCATTATAATAGATATAAAAATTTTACATTCTGGTATTCATATTGTATGTAAAAATAACATGAATAGAACCTTTCAGATAAAAATAGACGAGAATATGATATTTCAAAAATTGAGTGACCAGGAAAAAATCATCATTTCGGCGCTTGATCATTTGTCCACATAGAATGTAAGATTAGATAGTTACATGTACTAACCAACACGATAGACAGTAATTTTTTCGTGTAACGACAAATGTAGGATGATACACGTCCTGTACCGCTATGTTCGAATCAACTGGCTGAATACGACATGTTTTGCACGCGAATGACAAATTGTTTTTCAATTCTAGTATATTTTTCACAGTAGTAGCTGTATATGTTGTTTCATAAAAACAATCAATATATTCGCGTCTTCTGTGTTTAGTCGTGGGTACGACGATTTTATCATTGGTTGGTACTTTGTCTAGTCTTCGTTTCATGGTTATGGTTGTTATTGTATCGTATCCGAAATATTGGTGGAAACATTCAACTTTATTTCTATGTTACTTTACACGACGTTTCGTTTTGTTAAAGGTTATGTGTTTGCTCGTCTTTTTCAAACGGTGGGTAGCACCACGTTTTTTTAAAAACCGAGCACCATTTTTACATTTAAATCTACTAAAATCAATCTTCCTATTTGTAAAGATATTTTTTCTACAAATCGCAATGGCACTGTTTTCGTTATTATTTGGGTTAGTAACGGATTTAATACATTTACACAACTTAGATGCTAAAGTTTTTTCCGCAAGTTGCTTATATGTTTGTCGATTAGTTTTAGGAACTTGATAAAATTCTACTATTTTTTTATAATCTGATGAGGTCAGATCCATAGTATATTTATTGGTTAGATTTTTTATCGATACATATTGTATACGCATTAATATATGAATGTAAATAGACCAGATAAAATCGTAGTATTTGATCTAGATGAAACATTGGGATTTTTTACAGAATTTGGTATATTTTGTGATTGCTTAAATAATTATTTCAAAAACAATAAATATTCCGAAACACATTTCAACGATATATTAGATTTATATCCAGAATTTATACGACCAAAAATAATAAATATATTACAATACTTGAAAAACAAGAAGGAAGAAAATAAATGTTACAAGGTAATGATATATACTAATAACCAGGGTCCCAAGGCTTGGGCGATTAATATAAAAAAATATTTTGAATACAAAATCAAATATAATCTGTTTGATCAGATAATCGCAGCATTTAAGGTGCGAGGTGAGCATGTAGAGATCGGTAGGACATCGCATGATAAAACGACGGAAGATTTAATTCGATGTACCAAGATACCTCATAACACAGAAATTTGTTTTATAGACGACATATATCATTCAGGTATGGTAAACGATAATGTATACTATATAAATGTCAAGCCATATCATTATTATTTATCAATTGAAAAAATGATATTACTTTTTTTAGATTCTCAATTGGGGGAACATATAAAAAATAAGGAAGAATTTATAAATATAATAAATAGTGAATTTAAGAAATATAATTACAAAACATTACTTAAATCGAAGGAAGAACTGGAAATAGACGAAATTATTGGTAAAAAAATGTTACAGCATTTGAAGCAGTTTTTTTATGATAAGAACAACAAGACATACAAAAGACAGAATAAAAACAACAACTACAACAATAGTAATAAAAATAAAAAAAACAAAACATTGAGACGACCACGCTAATGGGAACGGTTGTTTAGCAATATAATCTGCATAGACCTACCTAAAGATTTTAATTGTTTTAACTAAATCTATGAAATGAAACTCTTCCGCATATTTATTAAACGCCGTGGTAGTCAATAAGAACAAGGCAGAAGAAAAGACAATAGTTCGATCAAATTCCGTAAATTGAGGTTTAATAAATGGGTTGAAGCGAATTAATAAAAACACGATAACATAGTACTTTATTACGTCCTGTAACCATTTTAAATACTTGGGATTATAAGAATGTATTTGAAAGTATGCTATAAAATAAAGAACATATGATAAATAAAGAGCACAATAAAAAAACAATTCGTGGTATTTAGTCGCCATTATATATTTACTTATTATTAAATAAATATATAAAATATTTTACGCACATTTTATTTTTGTAAATGTAGTTGGTTAGTTGGTTAGTTGGTTAGTTAGTTGTTCTCATCAGAAGAACTACTTGGATTGGTAGTCTGTGTTAGTTTGTCATACATCCCTAATGTTCTGGCACTAGCGTCAGTGGCGTCACAATATCGTGGCATCCAAAATCCAGGAATGATATCACCTCGATCTGGAAAATGCGACTCAAAGATTTCTCTGTAATATAACTGTTCCTTTGTTTTCGGTGGGTTAATGGGATATAGTTTGGCCTTTTCTACCAGTTCATCATCTGTATACTTATCATGTAATTTGTCTTGAATGATTTCATACCATGATTTATCGGTCGAACTAACACCATCACTAAATGCTTCTTTTGTTCGCCACAATACTTCTGCTGGTAATAAACTAGGATCGTTCATTTGAATTGCCGTTCGTAATAAAGACTTCTCAATGGCTTTATTGTTTGTGTGGTTTCTGATGCTAGAGGGAATACTTAAATATTGGTGAACAAAAGTTCTATCTAAAAACGGAGTTCTTGATTCTAAACCATGACACGAAATACATCTGTCGCTTCTTAAAACATCATAATACTGTAAATTCGACAGGAGTCGTTTACATTCATGATCAAATTCAATATTAGATGGACAATTATGGAAATACAAGTATCCACCAGTTAATTCATCCGAACCGTCTCCATTGAAAATGACCTTCGCATCACTCGTTTCGGAAATATGCTTCGCAATCAAATAATTACCTACACTTGCTCTAACTGTGGTAGTATCATAACTCTCAATGGCATAAATTACTTCCGGGATGGAGGAAAAAAAGTCATGGTCCGTTAGAATAACTTCAGTATGTTTAGAATGGATATGCTTAGAGACTTGTCTAGCATACGATAAATCAGAACCACCTATCAACCCGATACTATAAGTTTGTAACTGTCCTTTAGGTACAAATTTTGAAACCATAGCTGTGATTAAACTACTATCTAATCCACCTGATAGCAAACAGGCTAAATTTCGATTCATTGTAATAACACGTTTCTTAACTGACTCAAGTAACGAATTATATATCATACTATGATATTGAGTAATAAGATCACTGTTATTACTGTTATTAATAGATAGAACGTTATTGTATGGTTGATGACAATAATTAAAATGAGTATATGATGACATTGTCTCAAACACTATTTTACTATGGTTAGCTATAGAGAATGACATATATGTTCCTGCTTTAAAGTTATAACACTTATCACTAAGTCCCGAAACCTGTTTCAGAAGAGAAGCAAACACAACCTGTCCATCAGTTCGTCCATAATACAGTGGTCTAACTCCAAACGGATCACGCGCAACATATACCCGATCAATGTTGGAATCGTATAAAACGAATCCAAAGACACCATCTAGATTTTGTAAAGTATATTCGATACCATATTTTTTATACAAATGAATAATAGCTTCGCAATCAGAATTTGTCTGTGGAGTAATATTCAGATCACGATAAATATTTCTATAATTATAGATTTCACCGTTACAAATTAAATAAATTCCGTCTATATTGATAGGTTGATTAGAAATATCATCTAGGCCATTGATGGCTAGACGATGAAATCCAAACAAAACGGTGTTATTAATTTGTGTAAGTATAGAATGTTCTGGGCCTCGTGATTTGCCTAGGTTAAAATGTTCATTTAGTTGTGGTTCATACGGAGAATAACTGTCATCTGAATTCCTAAGCCCGAGGATAGCGAAGATTCCACACATACTACGTGAGATAGTTTCAAATCTTTAGGTATTTTACAAATAATATAATATTCTATATATAATATATTATGAACGAAAATAGTAATATGTATGGAGTTACGCAAGGATACTATACATGTAATCACGAGAGAGTCGACGAAATTAACAGTCGTATATCTGAGAGAAACATTCCATCTGCTAATCTACAACCTCAATATGGTATACGACCAACATCTACTAAATATGGTTACATGCAAGTATTAGATCAATATAAAACTTCAAATGTTCCATTGAAGTCATATGGGACGTATTCTCCATCTCAAATATTTAATCCGGGCAATTCGCAAGCTCCATGGAGTGGTTTTTCAAACAATGTTAATGTCGAATCAACATTGAGAAACCAATTCTTTGCACTTCAAAAATGTGAACAGTCGGAATACGTACCATCAAGCAAAAGTGATTTATATCAAACAAAGGTAGATTACACCCCTCAAAAACAGACACACCCACTATTATTTGAGAAGCCGGATTTCGCACCATTTAACCCTAACGACATGAACTTAGCAACAAATTTATTTAACAATCATACTAGATACGACATAAAAAATAGTCCATGTTAGAAATCAAAAAAAAAATTCATATAAATATGTAAATGGATATTTCTATGAACGAGATTAATAGTTTAACCTTGAATTATTTTACTAACAAAGTACAATATGGCAATATTTTAAAAAGGGCTAATATTGCAAACGACGGGGAATTTATAAAAGACAAGAGTTTTTACAGAAAACGGATTCTTGATTTGAATAAACGACTATTTAGGGATGAAGTAAAAGATACCCAATTAATTGGTCATTTTAACAACTACGTGAGAAGTTGTATATCCTATTTCAAATTATTAGACACTTCTGAAATTATACAACAAAAATATGAATCCATGGACAATATTATCGATAACGAAAATGAAGCAGGTACGATACAAACTGGCGAGATAGATAATGACGACTATTCCAAGTGTGATTACTTATTAATTAAACCAGATGACGTAAAATCATTTAATCTAGACACATTTGTAGTAAAGACTAAAACCAACCCGAAAGATACAAAACAACCGTTACCTACGAAGACAGTTGTAAAGTTAAACGCAAAAAAATTCAAGACAAAAGGATTGGAAAAAAAGAAAAATATCACTAATAAATATGAGAAGATCCATGAACAAAACGAACCACAAATTAACCCAGAAGCGTAAAAAAAAATTGTCTATAAAACCCCGAAAATCTACTTCAAGTAAAGCAATACGTAACACTAGATATAAAACGCACGATAGTCAAGGAGGTATTAAGATAATGTACAGTTCCAATAATGAAAACAATGAAAACAAACATAAGAAACATTTAAATCACGAGCAACAATTAAACTGTAGTCCTAATCCAAATAATAAGGATTATACATGCTACAGCGACAATGCTTTATCAAAAATGAAACATTATTGGAATATGCGTCACCCAGACGATACAATAAATACAAATGACAGTAAAGAAATCTGGAAATATTTTAAGACACGCTTGTCACATATGTGTGAGCGTGAATCATGTTGGTTAAGAAGTAAATTCATGGAAGGTAATGTTGATAATGAATTATTGAATTATACATTTGCTCCAAAAGCGCCAGACGATTGGAAACGAACGCCCAATGAATGGTTAAGTAGCTTAGACATTGAAGCAGTTATGAAGCAATACGAAAGGTATTACAAATGTTTCGAATTCTTAGGACCATCGCCAATCGATTATAATTTTCATAAATTATACGGAGAATGCGTGTGGGAAGAATTATGTAATTTTAATTTAAGCGAACAAATAAAACGAAATAAAAATAAAATTGGCATCATATTTAATACCGATCGACATGATGGCAGCGGGGAGCATTGGATTTCTATGTTTGTAAACATAAAGAAGAAGAATATAATTTATTTTGATAGTAATGGAAATCCGCCCCCCAAAGAGGTAAAAGAATTAATTGAAACAATAAGTAGACAAGGTAAGCAATTGGGGATAAATTTCGTAGTGATGGAAAATAAAATAGAACATCAACGAAGCAATACAGAGTGTGGCATGTATTGCCTGTATTTTATAGTACAAATGCTGAAAGATATAAACCATGAACATTTTTTAAAAAACAGAATTGATGATAGTGAGGTATTTAAGCTTAGACAAAAATACTTTAATATAATATAATAAAAATTTAAACAAAGGTATCGTTACTTATATATGGACTATTTAAGTAACGATAATAAAGGGTTACTATGGGGTGTTCTTCAAGAAAATAATTTGTTCGAAGGTCTTAAAGACGATAATTTTCAAAAAATTAAAAGCGTGTTTGAAAATGTTGTATACAATATCAATCTAAATCATCCCCAAAAAGGTTTAATGGAAAAAAACAAAATTACGATAGAAGAACTCATTCAAAAAATTACCGATGAAAAAAAACGAATGACCGAACCGAAAATACAAATGGTATACAAGGCCGAAGATTTAAAGTCTGAACGTATTAATGATTTTAATATAAAACTTAAACAACAACAGGAAGATCTATATTCGACCGCAAATATAAGTAAACCGGTTGATATTAAATTTAACGATAATAACATAGACGATGATAAGCCGATCGGGGATGAAATGGACCGGTTAATTTCTGAACGAATGGCAAGTAGAGAACGAGAATTAGAAATACCACCCATTTCAAGTGAGGCATCGACATGGATAAATAATGGGAGAGACGTACACGACAAAAAAAAGGTATCATTTACGGATAACACCGTTGTAAATACGAATATGACACATGGTTTAAGTGAATCGACGAATCTTAATTATAATAACACACCAGATAGACAATCGCATCAACAGCAACAGCAACCTGTGTCAATCGAGAAGATATTCAATATTTTAAAGAAAAAAACATCTGATCTTGAAAGTAAGAAAGTAGCGAACAATGTACAATCTAATGTAGATAACATAGAAAATATAAATGAGATTAGACATGAAATTCATCAAATCAAACTATTACAAGAAAAAATAGTAGACCTTTGTTCACAGATGTTACAAAATATGTCTATGAAAAGTTAAAAAAACCAACTGACTGATTAAGATCCAAGAATCAAAATATTGGGTAAAAAAAGAATATTTTGTATATGTATATGCGAGACATCAATATTAGTAACAACAATGGCATAGGTATTAGCAGATCATTACAACATACAAAAGAATATAATATAACAACCATCTTCAGACAACGGCATAATATGAATAGTAACGACGAGATGACATTTGATAAAAGAGTATCGCGAAGTGATAGCATAGATAGCATAGATAGCATAGATAGCATAGATAGTTGGAATACAATTACAATGGATGATACATATATAAAACAAGACGATAAACTATTTTCGTATCATGGAAGAAAAATACCTCTTATTCGTAATGCTAGCAAGAATAAACCAATGAGGCGGGAACGAGATATATATATGGATACCATACATGGTAAATCACCGAATCCAATATACTTGACAACGATGATGAATACAATAAATTACCTATCAACACAAGCAACTAGTAATAGTAATAATCAGTAAACATCACAAACAAATATTCAAATGTCTATAATACGTTAATAAGAATAATAATGATAACCAACCATTATTATTTAAGTTTATAATAGTAAGATATGATGATATATTCCAATCTTTACTATATCTTGACAAATTTATAGGTACCGTTTGTTTTTTCAATCAATTGTCCAACCATAACAAGGTTGCCATTGCCATTAACTGCGTCGGTATAACTTTCCAAATCGTATATATCATAGGTAGTTGGATTTAGTTTCGTAGGCGTTGGATTCTGGGCGTACGATTTTTTGATGCCGTCAATTGGTATTTTTACTTCCTTAGCCTTCCATGTAACCTTCTCCTTATTTTTATCTGTAATAATGTCGGATTCTTCATTGCTAATAGATGGCTTATACGAGAACGAGGTGGGTAAAGTTTTTCCAAAAGAGAAACATTTGATCGCATCTTTGCTACCCGGCTGGTTATATAGTGTACAATCCATGGAAGCTTCTTTAACCGCAGTTAAAATCTGTTTGCTTATTTCCTCTTTGATTGTAGATATTTCATACAATGCTTCATCGCTGCTTACCGGAATAGCATCATTAAATTTACTAGTATCGTTTAACCTCAACTGAACCGACTTATCGCCGCTAATTTGATCGTTAGTGAATGTCATTAAATACAAGAACACGTTAACGGTTCTTAATTCTGTTGGTAAATCTTGGTGACTACAAATTCTTCTAGCTCTACCAATGACTTGTTCAATTCGTACAGGATGCCAATATGGTTCAACAATATGAACATATCTGGTATTTTTGAGAGAGATACCTTCTGCACCAGATGCTGTAATCATAAGCACCTTGATTATTTCTCCATACAAATTATTCGTAGAGGCCAAAGACATTTCACTAGTTATCGTGTCTGGCACATAATTCCAGTTGCTATTAAATATATTTCGGATGATTTCTTTTTCTTCTGGACTCTCTGTGCCAGTATACAAGGCAAATGTAGGTTTGCCGATATCACCTGCCGACATATTTAACTTCCAAACACCTGTATCGTCCTTTTTAATTCTAAACTGTGTAAACCCGTTTGCTTCTAATATGAGTTTTAAAATACCGATGCCTTCGAGTGTACGAAATTGCGTATAGATTAAATGTAGACCTCGAAATTCTGGATCTTTTAGATTCTCCAGAATATTTAGAAATTTTGGACTGTATGTTTGTAATCCTGTAGGCGACAAGTATTTAGAGCCATTGTCTTTTAAAAACGTGAGTGCTTCTCTGATACGCTGATCGTATGTACCATCTTCATCGGATTTCTTTTGGGCTTCTAATAGTTCTACATCTTCCATGCTATATTGCCCATCTGGATTATCTACGCGTTCTTTAACCGACAATGCGTCTAATATATCTTCGTCGGCAACTTCCTTTAAAGATGCTGCTATATCTTCACCATCTTTTGGCATTGGTCGTGTTTTTTCAGCAGGAAATACAAAATTACAGAATGCTCGCGAGAAGATTCTATAGGTAGAAACCGCGTCGTCATAGACATCATCTGTCGGTTTAGCAGCTTTCTTTTTGTTTTTCTTAGAAGACTTTTCCAATTGTCTTTCTTGAATTCGCGCTTGTTCGTATACACCAAATTGGAAATCACTCATAGGAATTTTAATCACCTTCAGATCAATCTCTTTATTAAATTTTGGCATTAATTGTTCCTGAGCACTTCTGAAATATGAAGTTAGACCAAGTATGCGGCGTTTTAATAAACTTTCGTTTTTCAATTTACCTGTGGAAGAATCAATAAAAAAATTCTGAAACGTGTCTAAACTGTCAGGCAATGCTTTGAACAATTCGACCTGAATACTCTTTGTATTTACCTCAATGTCGTTTTTATTCAGAATAGATGTGATAATTCTAACAAAATCGATATCATTCAAGTTACCACGATTATTTGTTTTAAAGTTAGAAACACCTTTGTATGTACCGTCTTTATTCACATTAATAAATCCAAACGGATTTCTAGTGACAGTGAGAAGTTTAGAGGTGGGTTTATAATCAATGTAATCAAGTATTTCGAATTCGGCAAAAATCTTGGCGATTTCATCTTTATTAATTTTCCTGGAAGTTTTAATATTCAATGGAAATGACCATGTTTTAATATATCCTCTTAAAATGTTAAATAAAATAGAAATTTCATTTGGATAATTGATAATAGGCGTACCAGTTAATAAAACGATACGACAATTCTCGGCAGACAATAGATATTCATAAAGACGCATAGACAACGACTCTGGACGTTTTAGTTTATTCACAATTCTACTAACAAAATTATGAGCCTCATCGACAATGATTACTTTGTTATCAAATGGATTAATTTTATAATCCAGTGTAAGCGCCTTTAAATGACTATTTAGTAATCCATTGTAGTTGATAAATTTATATTTGCGAGTAAGCATTTCGTTGATTTGTATATTAAGTCTCTTTTTCTCGTCTTCAGTTAATTCATTATAATTTGATAATTTTTTAACATTCACCATCCAGGCACCGCCATTTTTTTTAATGAAGTCGTGTGTAAGTTGTAGGGTAGAGGATAGGGTATCAATCATTTTGTTTTCATCCGTGACTGAGTCCTTAATGGAAATAAATTCCCAGTATTGATTTTTTTTATACATTAAATCACCACAACTTTTAAGTTCTTCGAGATAATTCATTCGTAACGAAGCAGGTGTCATAACAATTACCTGTTTATCAGACTTCATGCCTTCTGCTATGGCAATAGATGTACATGTTTTACCACTTCCTAAACCATGATATAATAATAAACCCCGATATGGAGAATATATGTTTAAATAATCTCGAACGACTTTCTGATGTGTTAACAATCTAAATTCGGCGTTCTCGCGACGATCACAGCTTAGTGAAGAATCGGCTTTATTAAATTCTTCTTTATATGGTCTAAATAAGGCATTGATAAAATTAACGAATGTCTCTCTGTTATTCATATAATATGCGTTGGCACGTAACAATACACTCTTTTCTTTTACCGGAAGACGGTCTTTTAAAATAGAATCACCCATTACTACACTTAAATCTATATTATCGGCAATAATATCCATGTCTGGCTTAAGAGTTTTTCTAACGGACGACTCAGCATCCGTTTCGGGTTGTCCGCTTGTTAATTTTAATTTTCGAGCAATTTTCTTAACTGGGGGCTTAACCGGTTCTTTCGAAATTATTTCGGGTGACTTAGTCTTTGGTAATTTGGACGAAATAGTAGTGGTAAGTTTTTTAATAAATTCATCTCGATTTACTGTGTTGCCTTTAGTCATATCAACAATTTTAGTTTGAATGACAACACGGTCCTCTTGTATGGGTTCACCAAACTTGATTTCAACTTGTTCAAAGTTTTTTGGAATTGGTTTAATCTTTAATTTTTCTAAAACACTTGTAGACATAGTATATATTAGATGAATACATAAAAAAGTGATATTTACTTTGTATTTTTTATTATTACAACCTCGTGTTCCAACCGTGGTCGCTGTAACTGTGTAGATATTACACAGTCTAATCGAACATTTTTAGTGTTTCATCACATGCCATTTGTTCGGCCTTTCGTTTGATTTTATGGAGTCCTTTACCTAGAAACACAAATATTTTTCCTGTCTTTGCTAATATATCTTGGATTTTTTCAAACGATCCAATTTGTTTGTAATTAATGGCATCTGCTTTATTAACTTGGTGGATTTTTTGCCCTAAACACAAATAAACACCCATCTCATAGCCATATTCATCCGTGTGATTCATTTCAATATAGTGTGGCGTATCTTTGAATTCTTTTTGAATTTTGACTTGAAGGATATTTTTATAATTATCATCGTCTTGAATTAATTTCATCCAGTCGACATGTTTCTCAAATACATTTTCAATAAAAATTTGGGCCATTTGAAACCCTGGACCCGTTGTAAATAAAGATTTGAACCACCCGTCTTCATCCTGTATGGACATTTTATTAACATCTAGAAAAAGTGCGCCAATGAATGCCTCAAACAAACAGCCAAGCTTTTTTAAATTCGTTCTAGTCTTCTTTTCTTCCGCATGTTTAGAAATAATATAATACTTGTGAAGACCCATCTCGAGCGCAAGTTTTCCAATAGCTTCATTTTTTACAAGAGCAATCTTCTTTTCAGTCATAAACCCTTCGTTTTCTTTAGGAAAACGTCTATACAAGCAATATTTAGTTACCAATTCTAATACACCGTCGCCCAAAAATTCAAGGCGTTCGTTAGATTTAGAATGAAGTGGCAAACAATTAAATGGTTGTTCAGTAATTGTAATATTCTCTTGCTGGTTATACAACATCGGTCGTTTGGTATATGATTTATGAACAAATGCCCGCTTATACAAGGCAATATTATCTATATTCGGAGGAATACCATATTTACTAAGAATAGATTGAACTTGGCTCAATGTAATCTCAACATTATTCGGATTATATGGATTAAATACCAATCCATCTTCCGATTTAATTATATCGTCGTCATGTGTTATTTTAAACTCCGTCATACTACTTATTATGTATGATGGTTATTATTTATGTTATTTTAAAAGTATGTAATTAAGTATTCAAAAATAAAAATATTTAGTCATTATATAAATGGTTGGATATATGCAAGGTAGCAAGCGGGCAAGGAATACCCCTTCCATCTCGAACAGCACAAAGATCTTTGGAATTATGGGCGGATTAGCTCCTCGTGTTGGAGTGCGCGACGTCGCTGTGTATAGACACATACTTATTAAGGGAGGTAAAGGATTGCCTCAATTAAATGGACTAACCCCCGCTCAACAACAGAATTACATGAAAGTAAACAATTTGCTATCTGTTAACCCACTTGCGTCTGGTGGCGTCGGAAAAAGAACATTAATGTTCAGGTAAATAGTTATTTATTCTAATATATTATATTATCTCATCTTATACTATATTATGCCTCGTAACGAATATAAAAGTCATCGCGGACGCTCTGCTGTAGCAAGAAAAACAGAATTTGGTGGAGTAAGTGGTACAAATGGAATTATGCCTTCTGTATATGTCATGACGACAACTGGTGATCGTGTTAGAACCAGTTATTTTGGTGGATCAAAAAAAGGAGGAGCAGCACCAAGTGCGACAGGATTTATGCGTGCAAACTCAACATCCCAGGCATTTAACGCAGCTGCTCCCGCTCAAAGACCAAACTTTTTGTTTAATTTTAGACAATTTTCTGGTTTGCCAAATGGGATTGGAGGGCCATTACTATAAAGTATATCTACAAATAATTAATTAAACATAAGTATTTATAGTATCTTATACTTATGTTTATTCAAATAGATAATCGCGAAGGTGATCTGCTCACGACTATGAATTTATTGTTTAAAGAACATAGTCACGAGATAAAGATTGAAACTCTTGCTCTAGGGGACATAATTTTATTTGACAACAATCAGAATGAAAAAATTATGTTCGAGAGAAAGTCACTATATGATTTAGCAGCAAGTATCAAAGATGGTAGATATGGTGAACAATCATACAGATTAAACGAATACTCGTTACATAACCATAACATAATTTACATTATAGAAGGCGATTTCGAACGGTATAACCCAACAAAAGGAAGAATGGACAAAAAAACATTGTATTCTGCTTTAATCACGCTGAATTATTTTAAAGGGTTTTCTGTGATCAGAACTAAAAATATTAATGAAACGTGTGAGTTAATTATAAATTATGCCGATAAACTTCAAAAAGAACCTACACGATCAAGTCATTATGATGCGAATAAACAGGAAAAGGAAGTAAATTATTGTGAAGTAATGAAGAAGGAGAAGAAAAACAACATTACTGTTGAAAACATTGGAGAGATAATGCTATCAAATATTCCTGGAGTTAGCAGTAAAAGTGCCGTTTATATTATGAAACAATTCAAAACAGTAAAACATTTAATTGAACAAATACAAATTGACGATACATGCTTAAACAATATTAAGCTTCTCAGCGAAAATGGACAATCGCGAAATATTAGCAAAACATGTATTGAAAATATAAAAAAATTTTTAGTGGGTTAGTATATACTTGATGGAAATGGTCGACACGTACACATATTTAGGATACATTCTTATAGCAATACTATTGTATCTAATACTAAAAACAATGACTAATAATAAACATGAGGGATTTATGGGTATAGGTGAAGATGCGGCTGATGAAAAAAACAAAACGAGTGATTCAACAAAATCATCTTCCAGTGATCCAGATGTAAAGAATTTAGAAAAAAAAATAGATGATCTAAATGCCACTACCAATGAAACAATTAGTCAATTTAATCTTGTCAAATATAGAACTGACTGGGAAGACATGATAGTTGCGGTAGAAGATAGAATTAGTTCTATGACTTTGTCAGCATTACCATTATTATGTGACAAAATGAACGCAAACCCGAATGACGCAAACATTGTCGCTATTGTCGAGAAATTGAACACATTAAATACTTTTAGAACAACACTAAAGGATAATTTGAAATATCTCGATGGACTAAAATAGTTGGAAATCTTTACTAACCGATGTCTAATTGGTAAAGATTTAATTTTACAGGTTACCCCCATTGGTAAATAATACTATTCATGCCATTTATGTTTCTTTCCTAATTGATCGATAGCATAGGCCGATACCCAACCCAATAATGAACCAATCGTATCACCGAGGCTATTTTGTAAAGAATCTGCGTATGTTTTACCACCCGGCCAATAATGAAATGAATTGATTACCCGCATCCCGAACTTTGTATTTTCAAGATATTCAAATATGGTATGAATTACAAGCCACGAAACAATATCTATGCCAAAAAAATACGCAATAACTCCGCTAGCTAAATGTAAGTAGGTGTATTGATCCATTATTCGCGTACCCATATACTATATTATACTAAGATAATATGGTCGGTATTAGTATTGTAGTATACTGTTGTATACCTACGGTACATATATCATGACCTCATCTCCACTGTAAGCACCCGACTTAACAACCGCTTCTGTATACGCAACGCCACCCCAGTTTATATCCATCGGATTAGTGCTCTGTCTAGAGGTCGTTTCTTGAGCGTGAGTCATTTGATCTAAAGGGGTATATTCTCCCTGATACATATTGAGAGGATCATATCCAGGATATGAATTCGTATTATAGGGTGAATCGTCGCGACTCGCATCAATTAATTTAGTGACTGGTCGTTCAGACTGTTGTAGCGATAGGGGTAAAGCCTGCGAATCGGATCCATAAGATATTACGGATGGTAGACCACCTTGGAGGTCAGTTGGACTCGGTCTAAAATTATAATTTGGTTTTCCTTGAGCATCATATGACTGTTGTAAAAATAAAACTGGGCAATTCATATTTTGACTTCGTTGCCAATCTAAAAACTCCACATATTCTTCTAAATTATTAAATTTAATAGGATTGACGCCAGGAATTTTAGCTAAACGAGAATTATGTAAATAGAGCTCTTTGCCTTTTTGAATTAAAATATTAGGACATGCGTTCTCGCTAACGGCAAAACCTTCCATTACCTGTTGAGATGTATAATTACATGAAAAATATAATCCCAATATAAACATAATCGCGATTAAAACTAACTTTAACATGTATATATTAAATTACGATAAATTAATTTTCAACAATGAGTCATTTGTTTTACTCGTTCGTTATTACTTTTTACTTGACTCGACTATTTTTACAATAGAATACAATCCAAAAGTATATATTGTAATTTTTGTACAAATTATTATATATGATTTTTATATATGAAATTTCGTTATATAAATGATGTAAATGCGTTAGATTTTGATAAATTTAATACGCCCAAACAAATTGTATTTGCGAAATATTTCAGTCCTACATGTCCAGCATGTATTGCCATGGAAGACGAGTGGAACAATATGTGCAAAGAAATAGATGAAAAATACAATACAGACTTACTACTCGTAGCAATAGATCCATCCGGTATGGACAAATTACAAAACACGAAGACTTATAGTGATGTCGAATATGTGCCGACGATAGTACTACTAAAAAATGGAAAAAAACTTCAAGAATATGATCGACCAAAAAGCAAAGACGATATGATCAAATTTTTAGTAGAAACCGGACATATTCGGTTAAAAATGAATGGTGGCAACAATATGAAAAAGAGAAATAGTACTAAAAAACAACAGTACATGCGACAAGTACGTAAAAAATCGACACACAAAAACAATCGTGGCGGCAACAATAACTCCCTCCAGTTAGAAGAACTGCCTACAATGACACTCGATAAAACATTTTATAATCAACAAATTGCGTTTGGTATATCTAGAATGTATAAAATGGTAGAGATGGCTATTCGTACGATAGAAGTAGTTTTAAGACAGAACTCTGTTGTACAGTCTAATACACTTATACCAGATTACAATATATGGAACGAATGTATTCAATCAGCCATAATGAATACATGTAACAACACATCATGTAGAGTGAGCAATGGTTTCAATAATAAATGTATACCCATTTCACTCAAGTATAATCCAAGTGCAACAGCATCTGACAAACAGAATGCGTTAAACGCTTACCAGTTTTTACTGGTATACGAAGCAACTATTTACTGCAAAAGTATTATAAGCAAATATGTATCTTCTGTTGTAACGAATAAAACAGACATACCTGAAATTAAAAAAACGATACTTAATAATATATTTGAATACAAATATGTATACGACGAAAGTTCACAATCTTACCCGAATATAAACTCGATATTCAATATGATTGCCGAAATTACAGTAAATACTGTGAAAGAACTGGATATACAAGCACCCGCGACAGAATCAGATATAAATATTTTAACGAATTCGTTTAAAAATATAAAATTAGGTGGAGGTCGAAATGTTGGTTATAACATACTTTATAAAAAACACAAATCTAAATCTAAACACAAATCTAAATCTAAATCTAAATCTAAATCTAAATCTAAATCTAAATCTAAATCTAAATATAAATCTAAATCTAAATCTAAATCTAAATCTAAATCTAAATCTAAATCTAGTCAAGCTGGTAACATTCTGCAAGGATAGATTCAAATTCTTATCTACATATGTAGAGAATTATTTTCTGTATATACTGTAATGTCAGTGAATACTTTATTATTAAATGGCAGTTCTCATTGGAAACCGCAAGTAAAAGGATTCGGATTATGTTATATTAGAACAGATCTTTCAGCCGGTATTCTCTCAGGGCAAACAGTATATTTAGGAGTTAAACAAAATGGCGCCCTTATTTCTCCAGAAGTCGCCTGGACTAATTTTTTTAGCACTGCATACGATAACAGTCGATGGAATGATATTATCTTAGAACAAAGATTTTCACAGGCTTGTCCGTCTATTTTTAGGTTATTACGGTTTGAATATGCTTCACCAGATAATCTTATAATTCGTATAAGGCCTTTAACATCAATTGATGATGAATATAACCAGCTTAATTCTACAGAAAGATCACAGGCAAATTCCCTCGATCTGGTCAGCCAAGGATATTCATTTTATTATCGTACGCTTAACAATTCTTTGTCTACCTATAGTTACTCTGGTAGCATTTATACTGTTAACCAACCAGTTGGTATTATCTGTAATTCTGGTTATAAGAGAACGAATTCAACGTCTTATGTATTACAAAATATTCCTTATGTCAAATATACATCTAACATTAATTCACATAATACATTTTATATAACAAGGCATACTTTTGGATATGTTATTTCGATTGGATCCAATCGCACATATTTAGCAAATATACATAGAGCAACTACAAATTTATATACAGCACGCAATTCGACGACTGATATATCACATGCAACATTGTTTGAATCATTGACATATTCGCAACTTTCTACTATATCAGGTACATCACCACATACACAAGGTTATTACTTAAAACTAATGTTCAAAGATCTCTATTTGGCATTCAATGAGTCTGGAAATTTATCAGTAATAGATAGGAATACGGTAGGTAATACATCTAGAACTAACGAATGGCAGTCATTCGTAATTAATAATTTACCACCACCGTTGTCGCTTGCGCCATTTCGACAGGCTGTAGATTTCCCACTAAAATTAATTTTATCTCAAGCACCTCAGGACAGTAGTTGGAGTGTATCTAGTGTAAATATTACAATAAATGGTGCAAATACCATACATAATATAAGTATATCTGGTTCAACAATTATCTCCCTTGATCGGAATTTATTTACATTTGAAACATATAATGTAATTAGGATATCTAATCATAGTGCTATACAGCCAAACAGTTATAATCCTAATGACTATTGGCAGCCATGGGATTTATATGAGTTTAAACTTATGGATACCAACAATAAAGACATTTCGATATTGTTTATAAGACAGGATGAGGTACATAATTACAGTGGTTTTCCATTATCAAACTTAATTGATGGTGATAACAATACATTGTGGCTTCAACAACCAAGTTTATTTCTTGATATAGATGGTTCACCAGATGCTAATGTGTCTGGTAAACAATGGTTTGAGGTGGGTACAACTATTTATTCAATAGAACCAGAACCACAACCAGAACCAGAACCAGAATCAGAACCTGAACCAGAACCAGAACCAGAGCCTGAACCAGAACCAGAGCCTGAACCTGAGCCGGAACCAGAACCAGAACCAGAGCCTGAACCTGAGCCGGAACCAGAACCAGAACAAGAACCAGAACCAGAACCAGAACCAGAACCAGAG
>OCVQ010001031.1_pt1 | contig 22767 bp, 25 predicted proteins | sample 1539061 | NCBI WGS metagenome assembly OCVQ01 (sample SAMEA3355526, study PRJEB22509) | marine metagenome | biome: marine; feature: river plume; material: water | place: USA | collected 2010-08-08 | depth 0.5 m | reverse complement strand
ATAGCTTCCACATATACTTCACGCATATAAGTTTTCATCTTATCATTATCTACATGTAAAGTCAAGTTAGAAATGTAACTGTCGAGAATGGTAGGAGTGTCTTGTGCTTGATCCACAAGCTCATCTGGATTGGTATCGGTAAACATATTGATATCCTCAACGATAGAAATATCTGCTGGAGATTCCTGATGTAGCTTTTCCAGAAGCATATCAAACGCAAATGGATTAGACTTGTTCACACATACGATCTTAACATATGTGTCCTTATACTTGCTGTAATCTGTGGCATGAATCTTCTCAATGATATCAGGATGCTTTACATCATCGTAAGATACCATATGAAAAATACTAAAAGGATTACGATAGAAAGTAACTTCCAGTGTTTCTGTATCAAGTATTGAGAAGCCGCGAGGATCGTTATAATCACTCCAAATGTGCTCAGAAAAAGCACCCAGATAGTGAATATTGTTGCGGCTGCTGCGGTGATGATAATGCCCACTGTAAACACTAACAAAGCGGCTAAAAATGCTAGAACTTTGTCCATGATCTGATACTTGTCCTTTATAAAACTCAAAACCTTCCAGTTCTAAGTGACCCATTAGAATGGGCGCTTTGCTATTGTTGATTGCGTCAAACGCTTGTTGCTCGTTATCTTTAGTAATCCAAGGCATAAGAAGAATCTCACACGCACTAATATTGAGAGTGTAAGGAGTAGAATGTGTGGTGATATATTCATATCTATCACCAACTAACTCTTCAAGAGCATTGATCTTGTATGTGTCCTTATAATACTCATCATGATTGCCAGCAATGATATGCATTGGAATACCAGCATCTTCAATCTTCTCAAGAAAATCTGTGCGAAGACGATATGCGGTATTGATGTTCACATACTTGCGTCTATCTACCAGATCACCGAGATGAATGATATCGGTAACATAGTTGGCTTTGATTGTGGGTAGGAAAAACTCATCTACACACTTCTTGAAATAGTCCAAGAAGATTGGGGAATCATTCCTGACTCCCCAATGAGTATCGGTAATCAATGCTATTTTGGCCATTATGCCTTTTTCTTTCCTTGAGTGTTAGCTATATAAAGTTCATTATCGTACTTTTTTACAGCTTTGTCAAGTGCTTCCTGTATGTTAACTAATCTTTGTCTGTAGTTTTGTCTCAAGTGAACATTTTCCTTCTTATTCAGTAGGCTATTGATCAGGTGTTCAATCTGAAACGGCACTTCGTTGCTCATCTTTTTCTTCCTCATAAAATTTCTGTAAGCCTTCTTTTGTTTGCTTACGCTTTACTTTCTTTTCGTGTTCTCTCTTTTCGAACTTTGCCATGAAGTCGTTGATGTTATCATACATCTGAGTTGGCATCAAGTGATTATCATCATTGTCTACAAGAAATCCAGAGTTGCCTGAGTTGACAATGCTTTCCTGGTAGTTCTTATATATGATATATCTGTTCTTCTCTTCTTTTCCTATTCGTCTAAGAAAAGCATAATATATGATTTGTGTGAAATACGCAAATGGATTCTGTCCGATCTCTGGATTGTAATCTTTGAAATACATTATACAGTTTTCAATGCCATCGGATATCATCTCATCACGGTAAGAGTAGTTTATAAATCTTGGCATAGTGGAAAGCTTCTTTGCGATCTTGTAAATACACTCACCAATGTATTCTGGCAAACGAGGCTCTTGTTTACCTTCTGATCTTGCTTTCTGTAAACTCTCTCTGTATTTTAGGATTTCTTCGTAGAACTTCTTATTGTCTACATAGTGTACTGTAACTTTTTTCATTCAATCTCACTTTTCTATTGACAAATGCTTGACAGCGTGGTATAAAGGCTATGTCAGCCATCATATGAATAACTTTAAATGGTAGTTAGAGACTTAAGCTTTTTAATCTGCTTATCAATCTGTTCTTTACGATTTGGCCATTTGATCATAGGCTTATCAGGATCTTTAGCTAGATTTTCCAATAGAGGCATAAAGATTTTATTAACAGCAGACAATCTCTTTTTTAGATCGTCTACTTCTTCCTGAAGAGAAGAATACTCTATGTTTTCCTCAACAATATCATTCTCATCAGCAAATGTAAATCCGAAGTCATCTTCATCTTCAAGATCAAGGTATATGTTTTTATCGTTTACCATCAGTGTAAGCTTCCTTTATCATCTTTATTTCCAAGTAGTTCTTTAAGCATTTCAAGTTTTTCCTCATATGATTCATCCGACATAGGATCATCATATTCGATGTTATCTTTTGATTCGGCGCTCAGAAAGTGTTCGACTGAGTTCCAGTAATGATCGACCATTCCTTCAGCTGGTAGTGTCCTAAAAAGAACTTCACTCTTATCTATCTCAAATATTTGATCTAAAGAAATCTTGGAAAATACCCATTGCATAAGAGAGATAGAAAGGAATCCACTCTTGCTTCCTTTCAAGTAAAGTATCTTGCAAGGATTAATAAGAACCATAGTCTTATCAGTTTCTTGAACTTCTGTTATTAAATCTTCGCCACTTTTTAGTCTTAGAAACTGAATCTCTGATTCCATTGTTTTTATCCTTTTAACTCAATCTTATAAATTTTGAAGTTGAACTTCTCTTCCGTATAAACTTTGAGTCGTTCCGCAAAATGCTTTAAAGTGTAATTCTCATGTTTCTTGTATCGCATGTCATCTGCAATGTCAAACAACTGTGCTGATTCTTTTGTATCAGACTTTCTAAGTCCACGGCCGATAGACTGTAGATTTCTTATCCGAGACTTAGACGGGCTAGCAAATATAATGTTATGGAGATTTCTAATATTGATTCCAGTGCTAAAAGTACCAAAACTAGCCACAATAATAGCGTTTGTTTCCGACTCAACGATCTTACGAACTTCTTCGCGTATGTCCACATCTGTTTCACCACTTACAAAAAAGACTTTTCTATCTGATCCAACTTTCTTGGAGATAATGTCATGGAGTATTCTTCCGTGCTTGTCAACATATTGGAATAAGACGAGGGTATTTCCGTCGAGGGATACCGCAAGATTGCTAATGAACCTGTTACGGGACTCATTAAGTACCAAGTATTCAATTTCTTGCTGATAGGTGAAAGTCTTACTTGCCTGACAGATTGATTCACCATGTCTGAGAAGAAGACACTTGATGTTGAACTCAGCCAAGTGCTTTGCATCCATAAGTTCTTTTGTGGTAATAACTTTTCTGACCGATCCAAAAAGGCCTTCAAGTACCAAGCGATGGGTCTTTGTACCATCAAGGGTTCCAGTCGTTCCAATTCTGTACTTTGCATTAGAGAGTCCTGTCATAATATCTGTTAGAGATTTGGCCTTGAACTGATGTGCTTCGTCTCCAATTACAAAATCAAATTGTGCAAACCACTTCTTGGGCATCTTGTATAAAGACTGCCAAGTTGAAATTGTCAGGAACTTGTCTGTATCCTTGTCCTGACCCTGATAAACTTTATGTATGTTTGCAGCAACGTCCCAACCATTCGTTTCGCTATACTCTTTAAAGTCGCCTGCTAATTGTTCCACCAAAGAAACAGTAGGAACAATGATAAGACCTCTCTTCAACCCTCTATGTTTGAGAAAACGAGATAGAAGATAAATAATAAGAGACTTACCACTTGCAGTGGGGCTAAGAAGTAAAGACCTTCGTGTACGAATTGCGTGAACAAATGCATCCAACTGATAATCTCTTGGAGCATGTTTCGGCCTTAATTTCTCTACAAATTCTTTTGCTTCCGCTAATGAGAACTCTTCATCGAAGTCCTCATTTTCATAATCCCATTCGTAGTTTCTTTCCTCACAAAACTTAGCTATGTATGGCACTAGACCGCGATAGAGTTGTTTCGTTCGGATATCAAATAGTCTTATTTTTCCATCCCAAAGTCGTGCCTTGTATTGAGGAGTAAACTGATACCCTGGCACTTGGAATGTAAAGTTTTCACGAAGCTCATATGCTACACCATCTTCACAGACAATGCCAACATAGGCTTCGTTCACATTTCTAATAATAATTTTACTGTCCACCTATAAACTTTTCCCAATCCATGAATGACTTAAGCTGCCATGTCCTGTTATTAAGTTCTTTCAGGACACTCTTACAGAAGTCTACAATCTCTTCATGCATAACTTTTTTCAGTAGTGTGTTATTTAGTTCAGTATCAGAATCAAGATAGTGTTGTAAATCCGCTCTGAGTACCTTCTTCATCATCGGTTCCAGACCATACCTTTCAAGGTCTTCTGGATTGTTTAGATCGCCAGAGTAGTATTCCCACTTGATCTTACGCCGTGAATTATAATCGGCCTGCAATTTCTTGGCTAAAAGGTTGTGATGCGTAAGGATACGCAAATACTTGGCGTGAAGCTTTGATATATTTGCCATGGCCTTCTGTGGTTCAGTTTCATCAAAAGAAACATCTTTGATCCACTCTTCCATAAGCAGTTCTATATTCACTGGCGGTTTCATTCTATCTCCATTACAAAAAATGTATATTACTATACTACACTTTTAGGTAAATGTCAACTACAATCTTTCAATATCAAAATAATCATATCTGATACCAAGATCGGCTGTGATAGTATTATCAGCAGAATCGGCCGTATTGAATGTTATACCACTGAGACTGACAGGATGACAGTCTTTAAATTTGAAACGAACATTAGGTAAATTAGAATTTGTATTGATCGTCAAAATACCATCGTAGTAGATAGATGCTTTGGAATCAAAGTGTTTGATATATTCTTCATGTTTGGTTGGACGAGCCACACCTCTAAGCCAGTTGTATGTTTCTTGCCATGCTCTTAAGTCTTCATCAACTATAAATGTAATTCTAAGCTCTTCATATGTTAGCTTAACACCATGACGAAATGTATCAGAAAATGGACTCGATACAGTTACAGCGCCAGTTGATACTCCCGGCATAACAACAGACTGGCAAAAGTACTTTGCAAATGGAAGATTAGGTACAGTGAATGTGTACTTAGTTGCCTGTAGCAAACTTGTATTTTCTGGAGTCTTAGTGATGAATGATTCTGTTGTCATTTGATACCTCTGATAATATTTATATAAACAAAAAGGGCGGTGTTGCCACCGCCCAAGTTGTTACTGCGTTTCTTCTTATTATTAGGTAAGATTGCGAACGCGGAAGATACGGTAGTACTGGTTAGCACGAACTGTATCTGTGATTGTGTCGCCAAGGTCTGTAAGAGCATTTAGACCCTTAGCGAATGGATTAGCTACCATTCCATAACGAGTCTTGAAGCCGATCTTTGGCTGGAAGGTGTCCTGACCGATAGCGCGAACCATCTGGAGAGGTACATATGGGCAGTAGAATAGACCAGCGTCATAAGGTGAAGTACCCTTATAACCAACTGTACATAGTTCGTCACCGTTTGATGAACCGCCGAAGTATGGGTCGATGTAGACCTTAACGCGGCCGTGCATTGTACCAGCGAATGTGTTGCCAGTATCGTCAACTGTTAGGTTAACATTAAGAGCAGGTGTGTAATCAAGAACACCAGCCATAGCAAGAGCGGATGCAACATCTGAAGAAACGATCAGAATGTTACCCTTACCACGACGAGTACCCTTGGCAATCGCGTTGCATTCGCGTTCAATCTGGAATACAAGACCCTTGAACTTTTCAACTGACCAACGGCCGTTTGAGTCTGTGTCAAGATCGAATGTACCAGCGGTTGTTACACCGTACTGAGCGCCAACAACGGCTGAACGGTAAACAGTTCTTACAACTTCGCGGTTGATTTCAGCGAGAATTTCTGTTGAAAGAATGTTTGCAAGTTCTGTCTCAGCGTCTAGACCGTGAACAGCCTTAAGATCCTGAGCAAGTTCCATTGTGTACTCTGCCTTTAGCGCACGGCTACGAGCAGTTACAGTTACCTTTTCAATGGAGAAGTTCATTTCAGCGAAGGCATTGCCTGTGTCGCCTAGAGCTTCGGCTTGTGCTGTTGTCATACCCTTACCAGTTGTGTACTGTGTAGAATCTGATGTATCAACAACTGGGTTTGTACCGGTGTGTGAACCAGTTCCAGTTAGTGTACCAGCTGCGTTCTGTGATGTGAAGCTTGTGATAACTTCATCAAAGAATGTTTCGTTTGTTGTGCGGTTATCACCACGGCGTGAGCGCATTGCAAAGATAAGTCCTGTTGGACCAGTCATTGGCTGAACGCCTGCAATGTCATAAGCCATTAGGTTTGGAAGAGCGCGACGAACCAAGCTGATTAGGATTGGATCGTAACCAGCAACTGGGCCTGCAGCAGCAGCGCCGCCAGAGAAACCAGCATATGTCTGACCACTTACACCAGCAGAGTTTGTAGCAACTTCGTTAAGAATGCCACGCTCTTCAGCCATAGCCTTTTCCTGGTTTTCTAGGACAAGGGCTGTAACTGCACGACGGTAAGAATCCTTGATTGGATTTGCACCGGCATGGTCAAGCACTGGTGCCCACTTCTGTTCTAATTGTTCTGTAAGATACATTTTAGTATTCTCCTTTAAAGTCTTACTTTTCTAATATTTATAATTTCGTTATCTTGGTGCTGTCTTACCAAGTGATCTAACATATGCAGCCATCGGACCGTGTAGTTCTTCTGAAATCATGCTTTTACCATCTGTTGATGATTCAGCAGCATCAAGAACCTTATCGGACTTAACTGATGTTGAGAAATAGTTTTCCTTAAGAATAGAAACCTTCTGAGCGTATTCGTTTGCATCAGCGTACTCGATTCCTTCAGCAAGAGATTTCAACTTCTCTGCCTGTGTATCTGTCAATCCATCACAAGCATTAAGTAAAATTTCATTAGACTTAGATTCGTTGAGCATCTTGCTTAGTGCTACACTACGCTCAATTTCCTCATTTAGTTTTTCTTCTAGTTCGGCAACTTTGTTACCCATTTCTTCTACAACTGATACTGCTTCTTCAGGAATATCAATGTAGTGTTCAACGAATAGGTTACGGAGACCAGAGATAAATTCTTCGGTTAATTCGGAACGAAGACTTGCTTCGATAGCAACTTCGTTTTCTGATGTCCACTGTTCAACAACATAATTGAGGTAGTCATCAACATTTGTTGAAAGTTCTTCTTCAATACGGCCAACTTCTTCTTCAAGAGTAGCAGCAAATGCTTCTTCAAGAACGGCAACTTCTTCTGCAACCTTCTGCTTAACAGCGGCTTCAAAAATGGCTGTAGCTTTAGCACGGAATTCTTCTGATAGTTCTTCGCCAGCTAGAAGAGCGTCAACATGTTCGGACATGTCCACTTCGTAATTTTCCATTACATTTTCTTCTGATTCTGCTTCTGACTCTTCAGTTACAAATTCGAAGTTTTCTTCAATTGCAGCAGCAATTTGATCTTCGTCCATACCTTCTTCAAGACACTGGTCGATAAATGATTCTAGTTCTTCTGATAGTTCAACTTCATCTTCGTTGATTTCTTCAGCAGCTTCTTCAGCAACAACTTCAGATGTTTCTTCAACATCTTCTTCCATTACTTCGGCCTTCTTCTTCATTGGTTCAGGCTTTGTGGCTTTCTTAACAGATGTGTCTGTTTTAATACCAGCAGCAGCCGCAGCGCCAAGATTTGAACCATCAGCGCCGTTTGGTTGAATTACTGGATCAGCAAGCTTTGTAGCAGAACCTAGTGTCTGTGATGGGTCTACTGACTTTGAGCCTGGCTTTAATGTAGCAGCTAGAGCGGTTTCTTCCTTCATTAGGACTGCTCTTGCAGCTTCAGTTAATGACTTTGTCATATTAGATTACTCCTTTATTTCTTTTATTTATATTATTTAAAGTTTAGAGATGTAGTTTTCAAAGATTTTCAAAGCAACTTCTTCAATGTCGTTACTAGAAGCTTCTTTTAGCATTCTTCTAGCGCGTTCCTGATGAACTGCTTTCCAACCTTGATTAGTTAGAATCCATTCTGCATTTTCCATAATACCTTGGACAAATGCGTCTGGAGCTGAGGGATCAGCAACGATATCGGCCGCTGTAGCCAAATGAAAATCGTCCTGAACTAGTTGAAAGCCGTTGGCTGGCTTAAGAGACCCTACGCCTCTTGTTGACACACCTAGACTTGCTCCTCCATCTAATAAACTTTTCACGATCTTACCATTAGGAGTATCTAAGATTTTAGCTTTACCAATAAAGTTATTACCTTCTGGTCTCAAGCTTGTGATCATGTGTGATACACGATCTAAGTTAATCGTCGGAGAATCTGGATGTCCAAGTTCTCCAAAAGCACGATTCTTCATTACATAATCTTTATTATATCTATCAACTTCTTTACTAAGAATATGGCGTGGATATACACGACCATTTCTATTCTGTTTTTCAGCCTGCATAAAGATACCTTCAATGAAGCGTTCTTTTTTGCCGTTTACTTCTTCTACAATATACTGAACGTTTAAAACTTCTTCTTTAATAAGTTTCATTTTTATAGTCCTAATGATTTTCTTTTTTGTAATGAACGCTTACGCTTCATCAATGATCTGGAAAGTTTTGCTTTGCGTTTCATTTTACCTTTACGAGCGCCCATCTTTCTACGACGGCGTTCAGCCGCAGACATACGCTTTAGTGTTCCACCACGCAAAGTCATTCCTGGAACATTAGATACTTTCTTGCGGCGTTGAATTTTACCACCACGAACTCTAGCTCTAACAATACTAATGCGAGCTTCGTCTAGTTCTTCTTCTTTTTCTTCCTTATCATCATCTTCTTCAGACTTTTCTTCTTTTTCTTCATTATAAGGTCTAGTTTTTTTTGCCGAATCTATTTGACCTTGAATTTTATTGCTATCTGCTGAATTACTTTTAACACCTAAAACACCTAATGCTTTATCAGTACTATCAATTGTATTTTTTACATTTGTTAAAATATTAACTTTTCTTGTAACTTCAGCATCTTTTAGTTTTTCTAAAGCATTAAGTTGATGAGGACGATCTTCTTCTTCTACAACGCCAGACTCGCGTTTATCTTGCATTTTTGGACCAACACCCATCTGTTCACTCATCTTAGCTGCAACAGCTTTCTTCATTTCAAAAATCTTCTTTTCCATAATTAATGGAATAAGACTGTCGATCTGATCTTCTGCTTCTGTAAACTTATGTTCTTTTATTAACTGAATGATGTTTTTCATTATAGTGGTCTTCTGTTAAATGCATAAGGATCTGCTGTCTGGCCTTGATCATAGTCTTCGCCAGCTTTCTTTAAGTCGATGAATATTGTGGCTAATTCACCAGCACCTAGATTTGCTGTTGATATGAGTATGTGGCCATTTGAACTTGTTTCTGGATTTGGAATTGTTGCCCCATCACCCATGCTTTGGAAATCATAATCAAATGATCCTGCTCCAAATGTAACAATCTCGGAGTTTGAAGCTCCTTGCCATTGCAACTTCATCTTTGCATTGGCCGCAGCTACTTGCCCAAAGACGCGCTTGATAGTAGTATTGTACTTGGTCTTCGGATGAACACCTGACTGCATAATGTATCCATTTGCATTTAATGCAAATCCTAATGTTGATACATTAACTAGAACTGTATTAGAACTTTGTGAACCGTCAGAGACAATGACATACTTAATCAAAGCTCTCTTATTGCTATCAATAATTTTTTGTTCTCGGATTAAATTTGCCATCTTTTACTGCCTTACTGCAAACATTAGAACTTTGTTAAATGAACTAGCACTTTCATTCAGCATTTGTTCCATTTTCTTTTTGTTTGTTTTGTTGATTGATTCGTATACGGTCAATAACTTTTCTGCTACTGTATTATTTATAGTAATTTCATTTTCGTTAAACTTGATTGTTTGTTCCGATATATTATTCTCTACAATTGACTTGATTGTGTCTAATACATTGGATTCATTTGTCATAGCTTGTTGAGATTTTCTAGCAAGTTTTTGATCGTTTCTATCTTGAACCGCCGTTGAAGATGCTTTATTAGCAAACGAACTTGATGTTGAAGGTTTGGCTGAGAAATTGTAGTTGCGTGTGGATGGCGCATCGGGAGTATTTGATCCACTTCCTGAACCACCGCCACCACCTGCGGCACCAATACCAGCACCAGCAGCAGCCGCAGCAGCAAGACCTAATCTTCCTTTAGATGATTTTCCTTTGCCGCCTTTACCTAAACCTTTGCCTGCTGGTTTAGCAGCTTTATTTCCTTTAGATAAAACTTGACCTGCTTTTTTAGCTATCCATCCTAACGCAGCAGTAGCAATACGATTTTCTTCTAAAGTTGTTTTCTTTGCCGCTCTAGCAGCATTTCGTGCTGTGACTGCCTTTTCAACAGCTTTTGTTCTGATTCTATCTTTTATTTTTTTATTAAGTTCAACACCAACTGCGCCCATAGCTCCTCGTATTCCTCCTCCTAGTCGCTTTGAAACATCTTGAAATCTTTTGTTTCTTGCTGTTGGATCTGTTTCTGGTGGAACTTTACCAGTTTTTAAAATAGTACTTACTTTTTTATACTTTGGATTTCTTCTCAGAGCTTTGTTAATTCTAGCATTATCTTTATCATCATCGTCTTTAGGTTTCTTATCTTCGTTCAAACCCATCTGTATATCATTATATGGAATAGTTACATACTTGTCTAAGGCCTGTGAGTAATACAAAGCAACTTTTTGATTGTCTGGATACACTCTAATAGCCTTTCTTTTTAAGATAAGAACCGATGGCATTTCCTTATCAGTAGGCCAACCAGCCTTATATCTTGGATCAAACTTGGAATAGGTATCCATTTTAGCTTCGGATACATTATGAACATTCTGTCTAACTTTACGATATACCTGATCGTCACTAACAACCTGTGAGATAAGGGAATCAAGAAGATTGACAAGCATACGCTTTTCTTGAGAAGTAATCTTATCAGCAGACTTCTCTAGTGCCTTTTTAAGAGCAGGAAGTTTTTTGGCATCATACAAACCAGCACGAACAAGAGCGGAAAGTTTGCGGTCTTCCTTCTCTTCTTTTTCAGTGATTAAATCAAATTGCTCGCGGATCTGTTTGATGTTGTTCATGTTATATTACTTCTTCTTTACAGCAGTTTTTTGCTTACTCTTCGCACTCTTCATTGCTTTATCTATAACATCGTCAAATTTACGAAGCGGTTTACTATCTGGCAAAGGACGAGCAAAATACTCTATTGGTAAAGCTTCATCAATCTGTTTCGCTTGTTCTTGCATCTGACCAAAGTAATTCTTAGCAATTTCAATCTTGCGCTCTTCTAACTTCTCAACAGCCTTTGTAGTCAAAGCGGAAGAAAAATTTTGACGCATTTCATCTAGATTACCTTCTAGAATGCTGTCTAATGCTTTCTTAATCGACATGTTTATTCTCCTAAACGATTGGTATTATATTTATGAATCTTCTATGACTGTGCAGTGGAATAGTGCAATTGAACTAGTTCCGTAAGCATCCGTGAAAAGATTTGAATCGAGTACATGAGGACCTGATATGACTTTAATTCTTGATCCTCTTGGAAGAAGCGTTTCTCTTTCACCTGAATTTGCTGAAACAGCATCAAGGTATATTGCTTTTTGACCTTTTCTAAGTTCTACCTGTAATACAACTGGTTGATCTTTATCTCCAACATCAGCAAATCCACCAATAGCGGTATTGAAATCTAATGATGTAGAAACATACCCTCTAAAAACATATTCACCGCCAAGCTGAAACTTATCTGCGCTATAACGAGAACTAAGACCAGAATATACAGTATATGGAAATGGTGTCTGTGTTTCTTCAAAAGCGGAATCTAAAGTTTCTATTGTCCGATTTAAGTAATCGTCCTGTTCTTTTGTGGCGCCTTCATCATGACCTTTATATAGGTATCTGTTTATATCTGCGTATCCATCACCGGTATAATCTTCAATGGCTTGTAATTCTGTTTGATCAAACATGTTTGGCTGATAAAATTTAAAAAGTTCTTTATCTACCGCATTAGCATCTTTGTATAGGTCTTTTAATATTTTAGTGTCTTCTTTACTTCTTTTGGAATTAACACCGGTATAGAAATCCGCATCTTTTTTAAGAAGATCGGCCTTACTTGGTTGTGCTGGTTGCCCCTTAGCAGTCGGACTTATGTTCTTCTTTTTAGATACAGGTTCACTTTGTTGCATTGTAGAAGCTTTATAATACATATGATCAACATCATCTTGTCCTTTATATGGAACAAGTCTATCATCGTGTACTAGATATGCAAGTTTACCTTTTCTATCAGCATAACGACCAAAACCCATATAAGTTAAACCCATCTTACGAGCTTCTTTAGAAGCCGCAGATTTAGGTTCAGACTTAGCTTGAAGTGCTAAACTTTCATCCAGATATTCACCAAACTTCTTCAACGAACTGGCTCCAAAGTATCATTTACAAAGCGTTGACGATTCTTTGTTTGCCCCATATCCATTGGATCCATTGTATCTTTACCTGTTCCATCTTGAACTGGCATTTGTTCTGGCGCTGCGCCTTGTTGAGCGGCATATTGCTGCATCATGTTTTCAGTTGGTGTCGGCGGAACAATATTTGGCTGTGGCGGAGCAGGCGGTAATGGATTACCCATTTCATCTGTTGGAAGTGGATTACCCTGATCATCGACCGGTGTATTAGCAGCCTTTTCTTCTTCTATCTGCTGCATGATTTCTTCAATCTCATCATCGTCCATTTGAAGAACATTCTTGCGAACCCATGCCATCGAATAGTAACGACCAACATATGGATCAACTAACTGAAGAGTTGTGATTCTATTCTGAAGGAGTTCAGCTTCTTTAAGTTCGGTAAAGTTGTTGTCCTTCTTAAAGTCATACCAAATGTTTTCTTTAAACTCTCTCCATTCTTCTTCCGTACAGATTTTCTTAAGTACAAGTTGAAGTTTAAGTAGTTCATCGAATAGTGTGGAAAACTTGTTACGAAGACGATTGACAAACTTCGTAAACTTTAACTCATCTCTTGTGATTTCTGTTGAACGACCAAGAGAGAATCCCTGCTGTTGTTCCAAACGAGATATAGGAACACCGAGAGCCTTATATAGTTTCTTTTCAAAATACTTAACATCTTCCAACTCACCAAGGTTCATACCACCAGGTAGAGTTGTGATTTCGGTACCTTTACCACCTTCACGACGAGGTAACCAGAAGTCTTCAAGCATGGAAAGATGCTTACGATCATCCTTGATTTCGCCTGTGCTGGAATCATATACCAGCTTGTTACGATACTTAGCCATAACATCACGGAGATACTGTTCGGCCTTGATTGTTGGCATATTACCAACATCAATATAGAACACTCTGCGCTCTGGTGCGCGTGAGAGACGGTAGATGACTGTTGCGTCTTCTACCATACGCAATTGATTAAGTGGCTTGATAGCCTTGTGAAGATATGAGAGAACCATGGCTCTCTTTGAGTCCATTAGGCCCGAATTGACATTAACTACAGCGTCAATAGCAATCTTTGTGCCTAAGTTAGAATGAGCGCCAATCATACCTCTTTCATTGTAGAGGTAGTATTCTTTCATACTCTTAATAATTTCCATACCTGATTCGGTATCTTTTGCTTTTTGAATCTCGCGGATCTTACGAATACGGCGAGGATCAATATATCTAAGCTCTTGAATGCCTTTTTGAGGAGACTTGTCATCGATGATAACATGATAAAATAATCTACCATCAGTATACCAACGACGGAATAATTCATGGCCCATGTTACCAAAGTCTAGAAGCTTTAGCACATAGTCAAACTCTTCTCTAATTTTTTTCTTGATATTTTCAGGTTGTTTTAGTTCGTCGGTATCTAGTTCGACACCTGATTCGGAATCATCGTTAACGATTGCTTCATTAACAATCTCATCAATAGCCGTTTCCAGTTCTGGCTGCATAGCCATTTCACGATAGCGAGTGATAAGTTCGATTTCATTTCTAACAACACCGTCAAGATCGACATAGGTACCATAATAAGCACCTGATTGAATAGTTACAGCGCCGTCATCATTTTGTGGCAGCGCAAAAGACTTATTCTTTTCTTCTTGATCTTGTTGCTTCTTACGACTTATCTCAAAGCCAAAAAGTTGGACCATTACTCACTCCAGTTTGAATGGGTGGGGATTTCTCCCCACCCTGTTATATAATATATTAGACTATACCTACGCCGCTTGGGCCGGCTTGAGTTGAATCTGTAGTAGCCCTTGATGCTGGGTTTTTAGATTCCCACCACTGATAAGCAAAAGTTACAGCAAATTCTTCGATTGTATCATTTGCTGACCAGTCAAGTTCAATTGGACTCACATCGATTGGAAATAGTCCTACGAACTTGTATTCCTTAATGACATTACCAGCTTTACCATACTGAGTGATATACCCATCTTTCTGGTAAGACAATGGACTTACAAGATTGCGAAGATTGCTAACATGTGAATTAAGCGAACTCATCCACTTTTCAAATGTATTACGGATCTTGAAATCTTCATCATTGATGATTGTAACTGTCCATTCTGAAAACACGCGATTTCCTGAGAACTTTAGTTCACGACCAAAGTAGTTTACAGGAATGCTGTTTACAGTAGAACCTGGAAGCTGTGCTGCTCTACACATAAAGTTGAAAGCAACTTCGGAACCAGTTTCGCCATTTACATTTACTGTTAAGTCTGGAATGGTGCATGAGAACAAATTAGGTCTTGCACCATCTCCTACCATTTGTGATCTAAAGTTAGCTACGTTAAACTCTGCCATTTTATTCTCCTCTGAATCTATTTATGTTCATTTTATTAATTAAAACTTACCAACGATTTCATCAAAGGCAACACCAGTTCTAACAGCAACAAAGTTAAGCTGAATAAAGTTGATGCTTCTAGCAGGCTTGATGTAGATATCACCAATAAATTCGTTGCGGTCAATAACTTCTGGAGTGTTATTGGTTTGATCGCAAACTACACGGTATTGGTAAATACCACGACGACCTTGTACATCACGAAGATATGGTTCTACAAGCGAAATGAACTGAGCGCGTGTAAATTCGTCATTGAATTCGAATAGTGAATACTTAGCCGCTCTTGCAATTGCCTTCTCAAGGACAATAAACAATCTACGAACATTGATACGATCAAATGCTGATGGACGAGCAAGAAGTGTTTTATCACCATATAGAACTGTACCTTCGCCAGGGAATGTTACAACTGGATTAACACCTTTCTTGTATAGCTCATCTCTTGCAGTCTTGTTTGGATTCCAAGAAAGCTTGACAACATTCTTGATCTGGCCACGATTGAATCCAGCTGGTGAGTACCATGGATCACGCTCAAAGTCTGTTCTTACACATAGGCCAGCAATATCGCCGTTTAGTGGTACCCAACGATATACATTGTTGTACTTGTCAAATTGATATTTCCAACCTGAGTCCATTACAGCATATGAAGATGATGTTATTTCATCTCTATATGCAGTTATATCTGTTACTTCTTCGCCTTGGTTGTTTATAGCATTAGCTGATGGCGGAGAAATAAATGCTACGCAATCTTTACGAGATTCTGCAATATTATCTATAATATGTTCTGCGACTGTTTGATGTGCAGCGCCAGCCATAATTAACGAAATATCAACTTCTTCAGCATTTTTAAATTTATCATAACCGTTAATTAAATCGCTGTTTGTTACAGTAGAAGATACACCATTAGCAAGTACAAGAGAAACAGCAACATTGTTATTAAAAGTTAAACCAGATGCTGTAGAAATACCCCAATTTGAATTGGCAGCATGTCCCATAACATAGAAATATTTAGAACGATCATTAATTACATTTACATAGTAGCTTGATGATCCGTCATCAGTTTTTGCATCCGACGCTTTTGAAACATATGCAAATTTTTCAAGTATTGTGTTTGGAGTTCCTGTAAACTTACCTTTTTGATCGATGACAATGATATGGATCTCATCATTTGCTGTGCCGCGACCACTAGCATAATTAGAAGTTGAAGGAACAGAATCAAACTGATTCTTATATGCCCATAGTGCCCAGGCAGCATTATTTCCTGATTCTGTGAACATAGAAATTTCTAAACCATTGCCCTTATCGCCAGGATAACGAGCGGCCACTCTACTAGTACCAGTGGAAGACACAGCAGTTAGATAATCATAGTTATAATCATCTTGATTTTCAATTAAAATTCCTGATCCATCGTTTGCGTTTTTATCAGATGAACTGGCTGAGCGTACAACCTTAAGATTTCTAGCATAAGATAAGAAGTTTGCGGCAGTAAACCATGTTGCGAAGTTAGTAGAGTCGGGTTTACCAAAACGATCGGCCAACTCAATTTCGTTTGAAATTGTTACGATAGTGTTAGCTGGGCCCCAATTAAATTGTCCTGCAATAGCACCTTCTGTTGTTCCAACTGATGGAACAATAGTAGTAAGGTCATATTCAGATACATTTACACCTGGTGACAGTTGAAATGCCATAGTATCTCTCCTTTGTGAAGTGGATTATTCTTGTTGTTATTATTTAGAAAAATGAAGATTTTACAACTTTCTTTTCCAATTAAAGTCATCCCAAGGATATCTCTTGGTTCTGTCCTCAAACCACACGTTTCCAAACTCATCCACCTCATAATCCGGATGGTCAACACCGTTATCTATGATAGGTAAAGGTGTCAAATCCGTATCCATAATGTTCAATTGTTCTTGTTGGAGCGTAACTCTTATATCATTGTTTATGTTTTCTTTAAAATATCTTTGGGCTGTCAACCATCCAAAATGAACTAAAGTCATTACAAGATCGTCGTTATTACCCTCTTCAGCCTTAAATGTCTGCTTATCAGCCGAAAATGTAGTCAATTCTGTTATAGTTTCAGCATCATTTATGATCAGCTTATCGCTTTCAATAAGCGTTTTTAGATTGGTACAACCGATCATTTTTGTCTGCTTGGAAGTTTTTAAACCGTAAGCAATTCTCTTTTTGAAGCCCGGAGTCTGCATTTGCCCCTGCTTACCTTTCATCTCAATCTTGATAAGGTTTTCGTAAGCAAGTTCAAAGTGTATGATATCCGATACTTGAAGCCCAATACTATTAATTTCCACAAGTACAAACGCATCATTATATAGCTGGGCTGTCTGGACAATGATTGTAGGGAATAGCATAGGCGATATCTTATTGTTTCTATACTTAGCTACCTGTCTATAAGGTATCTCGGTAACATCAAAGATTGAGAAGGTAGAGTAGTCCAACCCTTGCCCTTCAGCCACATCCACGCACATTGTATAGGTTCTACCTGGTTGAGGTTCTTTGTAGATATCAAAGTGCCCTTCGGATCTAACAGGATTGTGCCAGACAAGAGAACGAAGCTTTGCTGGATGGATAAGAGTATTGGTAGAACCGATAAACTCACACTCAAACTCTTGACGGAACTGGTCGGGGCTGGTGTTACGGATTGTCTGCTCTTTCCAAGCTTCATCACGGCCAGGTACCATGCTCCAGTGAATTTCAATAGGAACATAGTCGCTGCGCTTTTCAATTGCTTCTGTCCACATACGGTAGAACTGATTCAATCCATTAGGCGTAGACACGATGATGACCTTGGTGCTTTGACCAGAAGAAATCGTAGGATAGGTAGACATAAAGAACGCTTCGGCAATATTGTTTGGAACGAACGCGAACTCGTCCAAAAACACGATGTTGAACGAACGACCACGAACTGAGCTACCTGAGGTAGAATCTGCCATGATGCGTGAGCCGTTGGCCAGTTCAATAGAACCTTTGTTCCATTCTTTCACACCTTGCTGTAGAAATCTAGGTAGATATTCAAAAGAGAGTTGAAGACGACCTAAGATTTCTCGGGCCATGGCTGACTTGTTAGCTAGAACAGCCACATTAACATTTTCATTGAACAGGATATAGTGTAGTAAATAAGCAACAGATGTAGTTGTCTTACCAACCTGACGCGGAAGTTTACAGATAGAGAAGCGATTGGTATGAAACTTCATAAGCATATCTTGCTGGAAATCCCACATACTGAATGGCATTAGACCATGATCAACATTGATGATTTTCATATAGGTCATGGCAAAGTATACGGGATCATTCGCACACTTTATGAACTCATCCATTTCTTTTTGAGTAAAAGCATGTCTAAAATCTTCGCGCGGAAGATTTGGGTTATTGTTATACCCTTTGGTCACTCTGGCTTATTCTCTTTTATTTTCTTTAGTAGATCGGCAGTAGTGCCTACAAAAATGGCCTTTTCTACATTAACCGCAGTTTCTTCTTTCTTATCGCCTCTTAGATCCTTAGTCTTCTTCTGTAGATCGTAAAGGTCTTTGGTAGTGTCAGCAACGGTTCTCCTCATGGTGGCCAGCACCTCATACGCGCGTGGAGATTCCGATTCTTTTGCAAGATCGGTCAAACTTTCCATTGCGGAGTTGCCTTTGTTGATAAGGTCGCGGAATGTTCTGCGCGAGAGATTATAGTCAGCCTTGATATCATCATCTTCATGTGGAGTATTGATGATAGGTTCTGGTGCTTTTGGCGGTATAATCTCTACTGCGTTTTCAATACCAAGTGCTTCGCTTAATACATCATTATTCTTCATTCTGTTTCAGGCCACTCTGTTATAGTTATATCGTATCCAAAATCGTCTGTTGGCTCAGCATCAATTGGATCTGGTTCAATCTTGATTTCTACCAATTTGAGAGGGTTTACTTCGAAACTGGATATTGTGCTAACAGCATTTGTTGATACGCCTCTGATTGTATTTTGAATATTAAATTGCCCTTGTGCGCCACCCAATACCAGTTTTAAGTTGTTTCTATCCCATTCCAAAACATATCCGTAAGCGTTTGCTGTATTGTAATTTGAACCCTGATAAACAACATCATCAAGTTTAAAATTGCCGTTTCCAGCAGGTCGTGTGACATTAAGTCTAACGATATTACCGGCCTTCAAACTCTCATCATTATAGATGTTGGCAAATACCTTGCGAATAATCTTTGGTAACTGAACTGGACCATAGTAATTTACTTTCATGGTAAAGTTTAGAGTCCATGAAACATAACGAACAGCATCAAAGTTTCCTTCGTGTTCAATTATGTTTGAAACGCTGTTAAGAATGATAGGAACATCTTTCTTGAATCCTAACGCTGGAATAGTCTCAACTGTAACTGTATAGTCAGGATTAAAGTATGGTATAATCTGCTCTATGATATGTGTTCCATCGTCTACATTTCTTGCGTAAATCTGTAGATCAAAAGACAAGTCATATGGCACACCCATATACTGTGTGGCGCCTCTTGTAGCAGTATTAGCAGCAACGCCTGATCTTAGTAGAGAGTTCTGTTTTCTAGATGCATCATATGCAAAGTTAGTTAACTCAAAAGACATACGAGGCAGAATGACCTGGACTGGTCTTTCCAAATCTGGATCTGCTCTTAGACGAGCATAGTACTTTTCTTTTGGAGCATAAACAATAGGAACTTTGAATCTTTCTATCTCAACTCCACTATTTTTGTTCACTCTTTTGATAGTAATGTTGTTAAACATATTACCAAAAAGGATAACATACTTTCGTGTTAATTGATGATAGAAGTATGCATTACTTAACATTACGGTACTCCAAATGGATTGATTTCAGACAAGTCAATAAATGTATCAGCTTCGGTCTGAATGATACGGTTATCGGAATCATCAGAATCCACTAAGTCGGCAAGAGTATCGGATGAAGTTAAGTTGTAACGAGTATTAGATTGAGTGCCTATTACAATACTATTTGCCGCAAAATCACCTTTGACATTAATGACTTCAAGAACTTTTGTTTCTGGAATCCAATGTTTAGATTCTGCTTTTGCTGTTGCATAAGCAAGATTTGCTCCTTGATATACAACCTCATCTTGATGATAATTGCCTGATCCATTGCCTAAGGTCAAACTAACAGTATATGCTGCTGCATGTTCAAGATCATCGATTTCTTCATTGCCAGTCTCAAAATCTTCATTGCTAAAGCGGAATACTTCGCAACGCAATTCGTATATGTAAGGTGATCTTTTACCTAGTGAGAAGAATAGGAGTTCTTCTTCAACGAACTTTATTTCAAAAATCTTTCCTAGTAGAGGAACAAAGATCAAATCGCCTTCGCGTGGTCTTGATGCTATTGTAGATGGCACATATTTTTCAAATGATCTGCGTGAAACAACAAAGTTGGAAGTATCACGAATTTCCAATCCAAACTTAGAGAAGAAATCTCCGTCGCCTTCATAACCTTCAACGTTGGCCAGATACATTTCAACACCGTACGCGCGTGTGAACTTAGAGTTAACGCTTTCACCAAGAACATCATCCGCTTGATCATACACTTCTCTTGGAAGATATTTAACATCATGCCCCATGATCTGAATTGATTCCACAATCAAGTCTTCAAGAAGCATATTCTCATTGATAACAGATGGAGAAAAATTGTTGAAATATACTGAGGTTGCCATTGATTACCCCATTATAAACTGAGGTGGTTCTTCGTAGGTATCGCGGATCAACTGTTCAATCTCAGTTATTTCTGTTGTAGCTTCATCATAGATTTGTTGGCCGTTCATAGTAACACCACCTGGAAGCTGCATTCCAGCAAACTTCTTCATGTTATTACCCCAAACGCGCTTAATGTAGGCTGTTGTTAGGCGCTTAAGCATACGATCATTCCAAATATCGGTATATGTTGATGGATCAATTACAACAAATCCTTCAACAATTAACCATTCTCCTGGTTGACTCATTGCCCAGTTCATATCAAGATATAGTTTATCTGTATGGCGATTGAAACGAATTGGTTGTTCACCAGAAAACATCATATCAAGTGTTCTAATGTGTTGCATAGTAAGGACATAATTTACATATGATGTGCTGGTAAAATCATAGAGTTCATGAAGACGCAACTGGTATCTCAAGTCGAACATATTGACAGATGCGTTTGTAGATGAAATTGGAAATATTCTTGTTACGCCGATGATATTTTCGGTTATTGGAATATATTGATTTGCAATATCTTCAGAAGTAATTTCATGCTTTAGATACCAACGCTCAACTCCATCAAAGTGAAAGTCCTGAAAGTATTGTAAAGAAGCATCCACACAGTCATCTACCTGGTCATCATCCACATTGATATTAATAACTGGATGGCCTAACTGTCTAAGGCACCAATCTTTGTGCTGTTCTCTATTTGATGGAATTGCCATTATTTACCTTTATACTATATTTTTAAATATTTATATGATCGGCATTTTGGTATTTTTATCTACTATCCTAATACGAGTTCGGGCCAAACAATATTATACGGATCAGTCTGTAGTGTAATATCTCTTAGTGCTTGTGCATATGTATCAAGATTTGCAATGTTGTCTGTTGGTGTGATGCCAAGTCTTGTTTGCGATTGATAACGATGAAATTTCCAATCAAGCTGCGAAAGTATATAATCGCGTTGCGCTCTTATTTCGTGCCATTTGTGTTGCACTTCGTTATCAAGCTCTTGTTCAGTCTTATCTCTTACATTCCATTCGCTGCCTGCCCATTCAAGAATTTGAGTATCTGGAATAGATGCTGGCGGATCATCGACTGTGATATATCCAGCGTCAGCAATCTCTTCAGGAGTAAAGCTTGATGGATCTGTGCGAGTCAGTCCGTTAGATAGTTTAATACGAAATGGAAGATAATTTGGATACGATCCGTCTTTACTGTATAACATTTTTTTATCCTGTAATGTCAAGGTATACGTATAGTTCGCCAGTTGATGCTCCGGCTCTTGCTTCGTAAAATGTAAAAGTTGGAGATGCGCCTAGAGAAACGGCAGGACTTCTTAACCAAAAATTATAATCATTTGTTGTTGTGGTACCAGTTGTTTCTGCATAGACATAATAAGTACCGCCCGCTGCATCTGTTCTAGCCGCATTTGTTGTAGGTGTACCGCCCGTATCAACATTCCATCTGCCGTTTGTTGTAGCAACCGAAACTGCTGTCCATGTTGCAGATGAATAATTAGTTATATTTGTTGTTGTCGTTTCGAACGACTCGCCAACATTTTCAAAGCTATATGTAGTTCCTGACAAAACAATCAAATCTAACTGAAGATCAGCAACTTCACTTTCGCTTTTATTTATGTATCGGAAAACGGCTCTGGCTGTCTTGTTAGCATATTTAGAAATATTGATTGTTCTCTGAGTCCAAGCATTATTTTGCCCTTTGACTGTAAAAAATTCAGGTGTTAAACCAGAAGTAACAGTTTTGTTTACAGATTTAGGAAATTGATTTGTAGAACTAAGAGACCATACACCTTTGCCCGAAGTATAATCAAAATTGTTTGGCGTAATAGCGCCGTCAGCTTGAAGCGCAGACTCAGATTTTAATGTGTTAAAATCGTAAAGAAGTTTTTTTCTACCGCCTGTGTAACCACCGTAACGACCTGACATTAGAATCTATCCTCCAAACTACCTATTGGATATGTTCTACCCGGGCCCCAAACAATACGAACAACACCTTGCCCGCCGTTGCCTCCAGATCCATTGGTGTCATCATCACAAGCACCGCCACCACCGCCATAGTTGCCACCATTTGGTCTTGTTCCGGCATTACCACCGATGCCGGCACCACCGCCTGTAGGACCATTGAATGGGCCGCCTGCGCCACCAAAACCTTGACCGAATACTCCTGTACCGCCGCCGCCATAACCTTGACCAGAGTTAGTAGCACCGCCACCACCTCCACCGTCAAGATCGGAAGAGCACAC
>OCVQ010001023.1_pt1 | contig 22938 bp, 40 predicted proteins | sample 1539061 | NCBI WGS metagenome assembly OCVQ01 (sample SAMEA3355526, study PRJEB22509) | marine metagenome | biome: marine; feature: river plume; material: water | place: USA | collected 2010-08-08 | depth 0.5 m | reverse complement strand
CTGATAAATATATTAATATTATTTCTGTACTACTGTTTGAATGATAAGTATATAGATAATTAACCACCCATTACACATAATAAAAGCCCGCAAATAATACAGGCTTTTTATATTAATGTTATGTTTGTTAGGCGTGTTGCGTTTCATATTCCAACATACATTCAACAGCTTTCTTGCATAGGTCAACTTGCTTTGCTGTCATATCTTGCGCAATAGTTTCTGCTAATTCAATGCATTCTTGTCTTTGGCTTTCATGTTTGGCGGTCACTGCTAAAAATAACCCCATTGTTAAAGCATCATCTTTTGATTTTATTTCAACGTCCATTACACCCACCCCGCAATAATATAAACAGCTCCAATCATAAAACCAACGAAACATATCAGGCCAGCAAAATCATACACGCCCAATAATATCAATTCATTTTTAATTTTTCGCTGGCGCTTAATTGTTCTTAATTCTCTATTTGTCATTTTATGCCACCTCTTTTTTTACTGTAGTAAATGAATAAACAGGTTGAGCATCAACAAAAACCATACCTTCATTTGTATGTCCACCAACGTAAGTTGCATCCCATCCAAGTTTTTGTGCTAACATATGAGCAACAACCATATGATTATCTTCATTATTTAATGCGTAGTCATAACCTTCTGTTACAGATGTATAACCGCCCGTATGAGTTGCTTTCATTCTTGCGCCTTTTGTATTTGTTGCGCCTAAATATTTTGTTGTAATAGTTTGCATTGTTTTATTTCCTTATGCTTTGTTTATGCATTCTTTTTACGCAGCATAAATCCTGGTGTCAATACATTATTATATATTTTTTATATTTTATTTATATATTAGTAGTTGACAGTATATATAATATATATTAATAATAATGCATAAACAAAACATAAGGAATATATTATAATGGATTGGTCAACATATACAGATGATTTAAATATCCCTAATAATTGGAAATGCGTTAGTTATCACCACGACGAATTGCCAAGCTATGAAGTTAACGGCTTTCAAATATACATGGATAGCCACCACATCAGCCAACGCAAAATTAATTCAAAAAATATTATGGGTTTAGATGATGAATTAATGCCACGCTTTATAATTATAAATGATAATTACGAACAATTATTTACAACTAATGATTTTAAAGAATTAAATGCATGGATAGAGGGTCAAAGCAAATGAACAAACAAGAATTAATCAAAGCATTAGACAGCGGTTTAGATGTTCGCTGGTCAAATGACAGTTATGAATGCTTTAAAGATGTAACAGGCAGTTATTCAGTAATTTGCACATCAAACGATAGCATGATCGGTATATTCAGCAAAGATATGCATCGAACAAACATAGGTTTAAAAGATTGTTATATAAAACAGGAGCAAAACAAATGAAAGATACAGTAAAAATAAAGCGTGAAGCATTGGAGCAATTGACCGATTTTGTGCGTAAAGATATAGAAGTTGCACATTTAGAAACGTCCGATAATGAAGATTTAACATATATTATAAATGTGACAGACGCATTAATGGCTGGAAAATATTCGCTTGAATTATACAAAAATGAAAATCATGTTTTTATTGAAATAGAGCAATTAGAATTTTTAACAGGCCAAACGCAAGATAGTTTTGATTTTATTGCACCAGATACAGACTGGAATTGCTTGTCCGATATGCTGGCAACTAATCTTTTAGCAAATGCCATATTACAAGCAAGGCAAGCAATGCAAATTGAGCCAGAAACAAAAGAGGAGCAAAACAAATGAGGGTAGTTTCATTATTTGACGGTATGTCATGCGGGCAATTAGCATTGGATAGGCTAGGCATAAAACCAACTTATTTTGCAAGTGAGATTGATAAGTATGCAATGCAAGTAACAAAAGCCAATTACCCCAATACACATTTTATTGGAGATGTTACAAAAGTTGACGCCAAGCTTTTACCTAAGATTGATTTATTGCTTGGCGGCTCACCATGCCAAGGATTTTCGTTTGCTGGCAAGCAATTGAATTTTGACGATCCAAGATCAAAATTATTCTTTGAATATGTGCGATTGCTAAAAGAGTTAAAGCCAAAGTATTTTTTACTGGAAAACGTGCGAATGAAAAAGGAAAGCCAAGATATTATAAGCGAATATTTAGGCGTCCAACCGATTGCAATAAATAGCAATCTTGTTAGCGCGCAAAACAGATATAGATTATATTGGACAAATATTCCAAATATTACGCAGCCTGAAGATAAGCAAATTAATCTTAAAGATATTATTGAAGATGGTGTTACAGACCGCACAAAATCACATTGCATTGACGCGAATTATTTTAAAGGTGGTAATTTAAAATCATACTTTGAAAAACACAGACGCCAATTAATATTTAGCGATGAGGGTTTATGTCATGTAGGCGATGCGGATCTAAAAGGTCATGGGTATGTTAGGCGTGTATATTCACCAGAAGGTAAATCACCAAGTTTATGTGCGTCATCTGGTGGTAATCTTGAACCTAAAATACTAATTGAAAACACCACATGGCGTAAACTTACTCCTTTAGAGTGCGAGCGATTGCAAACTGTGCCAGATGGTTACACCAAATCAGTATCTAATACCCAAAGATATAGGATGCTGGGCAACGGCTGGACTGTTGACATAATATCACACATTTTAAGCAACATGGAGCAAAGCAAATGAATAGCAAAATAGTAGCCCAACCCTGGTATGATATGGCTGTTAAATCTAAATTTAGCATTCAAGTTGATGAATTAACATTTCACATATTAGACGAGTTAGGCAAGCCAATTGTAAACGACGATTTGACGCCTATGAAATTTAGATCATTACGAGAATTAGATTTTATAACAGATTACATTGAACTTGATGATTTAGAGATTACACAATGATAGTTACATTATCACGCAAAGAATTAAGCGATTGCAAGCAAGCTGCAACCTTGCGCTGGCAATTAGCAAGGTTAAGCGGTGTCGTAAATCAAAGAAAAGATAAAGGCAGAACCGACCAGGATTTGGATATGCTTGGCCTTATGTCAGAATTATCGGTGGCAAGGATATTTAATATTAAACATAATTTATTCCAAATGGGTGTCGATGATGGTAGCGATATGTTTCTACATAATATCTCAATTGATGTTAAATCAACATTTTACCCTACGGGTAAACTGTTGTTTAAATCAAAAGCAAGTTTTAAATCGGATTGCGCTGTATTGGCCTGCAAGATTGCGCAAAACCAAATTAATGTTGCTGGCTTTATACCTAAGAAAGTATTTTTAGCACAAGCAGAACAACGTGATTTGGGACATGGTAAAGGATGGATGATTGAGCAATCTGAATTAATGCCTTTATCAATGCTTTGGCAAGTTGCAACTGAACAAAAAATTAAGGAATTGAACACATGACTTTTTTTACACTTTTAAGCATTTCTTTGACTTTAGAAGGTGGATCGAACTTTGAGCAAATGTATGCCAGCGCAAAAGAATGTGGTGATGCATTGCCAGCAATATATTACGAATATTATCCACATTTTCCTGATGCAATGGGGCAATGCCTGCAAACGGATAAAGTTTCATCATTAACCATTAAACCAAAACTACGTCCAGAGGGGTTAAAATTATGATTAAGAATATAGAAATTAATGTTGGTGGACAAAAGATTGATTTTAACACCAATGATATTTTAAATGAAGTTTTTAAGAAATACATTAAAGATTTACAGAAAAATCAACGCGATGAAGTGCCAAGGTTAAACGAAAAAGGTCAGTTTGTGAGGTTTGATAATGCCTATTGATCCCAGAACTGTGAGAAAAATTAAAATGGCAGCTGAACAAGGCTTAACACAAGCAGAAACTTCAAGGCTGTTAGATATGAACCAAAGCTATATAGCGCGAGCAAAAGCTTTATATAACATTAAATTTATAATGCATGAGGATAAATATGCACATTTCAGAAGCCCACAAGATGACATTGAGATTAATGAAAATGAACTCATTAATGATAGAGGACATGAAGAACCCAGACCCGACCAGGGACAGGAAATTTTACAGGTGGTTTTTAGAGGAGCAGCAATCCTTGATGGAATTGATGGAGTTGAAACTGAGAAGCCACCAAAAAACATCCAAGAACTTAAAGAAAGATTAAAGCAAAATGACGAGAAACACCATTACGAAATAATATATTCTTTCAAGATGCAAGAATTTGAAAAACAGCAAATTAAGTTAGGATTAAGAACTGCATTACATAAGACTAGAAAAATACAAAGTTTATCAACATCAAGTGTAAATAAAAACATTGCGTTAAACTCGCAAAGCTTTCCCGCAAAGCATGAAATAGCAAAACAACAGCGTATTTTAAAATCAATTAATCGTGGTGGTAGATATACAACATCAATGATTGCTAGGAATACAGGGTTAAGCGTTTCTTATGTAGCGCCACAATTAAATGTGCTTTTTAATCAAGGTTTGGTCTTGCGTAGTAACGAAAAACAACCGCCTTTTATTGGCGCAATTGGTGGTAAGAAAACTTTTAGATATGTTTATTTTAAAAAAAATGATGAATAGTATATTGCACCAATATGATTTATATATATAAGTAAGGTTAAGCAACAGAAATGGAGAATAAAATGGACAAGAAAAGATTAATAAGTTTTAGTGACAGCCAAGATCAAGCAATAAGTGAGGCAGCGCATAAGAGTGGATTATCATTTACAGCATATGTTCGTATGGCGGCACTTATGCAAGTGACAAAGCAGGGTGTTGAAGTTAGCCCACCAAAGGAAGGTTAATATGCTTTCAATATTTGGTATTGATCCAGGATATAGTGGTGCGATTGCGATTTATTGGCCTGAAGCCAATAAACTCGAAATCCACGATATGCCAATAATGTTAAATCATGCTGGCAAAAACATTATAGACTGCCATGCATTATTAAGTATTTTAGAGCCTGAAACAAAAAACAGGTTTGCAGTAGTAGAGCGTGTAAGTGCAATGCCAGGACAGGGTGTATCAAGCGTATTTAGGTTTGGTGAGGGTTATGGGATGTTGCAAGCATGTATTGCAGCTAACAAGCATCCATTGCATTATGTAACGCCCGCAAAATGGAAGAAACATTTTGGTTTAAACAGGGATAAAGGTGTAAGTAGAAGTAAAGCAACCGAGCGTTTCCCAGCATATGCTCAATTATTTAGTAGGGTCAAAGATGACGGACGTGCAGAAGCCGCTTTGATTGCATTATATGGGGCTGAAAATTTTAAATAGAGGAGAATAAACTATGACTATGATTTTAAGTAATAAAATGAGCAATGAAGAGTATCATGCACATGAGAATATATCATCAAGTGATTTAAAGGCAGTAGCCAGCACAACATTACGTCACTGGAAGGGTAAAGTACGCAAAGAAAACCCTGCCTTTGATTTAGGTACGGCAGTACATGCGATGCTACTTGAGCCAGAGAAAGATTTAATTTTACGTGGGCCAGAGACAAGGCGCGGTAAAGCGTGGAGTGAAGCCAAAGAGGATGCAGAGAAGCAAGATAAGCTACTTCTGACCGAGGCTGACTATGATTTAGCATGTGACATGGCTGAAGAGTGTTTAACGCACCCTATGGGAGCTAAATTATTGAACAACAAAGAGTTGATTACAGAAGCGTCATTCTTTGTAACGTGTCCTGAAACTGGATTAGGGCTTAAAACTAGGCCTGATGGGTTTTTAGCATCTGCTGGCTTAATTCTTGATGTTAAGACATGCCAAGATGCAAGTTTGAATGGGTTTTCCAAGGCTTTGAGGAATTTTAATTATTCCTTGCAGCAAAGTTTTTACAGATATTGTTTAGAGATTGAAGGTATTAAGATTTCTAATTTTATATTTATTGCAATTGAGAAAGAAAAACCACATGCAACAGCATGTTATGAATTGTCAGATAAATATGACAGGTACGCACGCCAAGAAATGATGCAAACATTACATAAGATAAGGCGGGCAAAAGAAACCAATGATTACAGCACTGGCTGGCCTGATTTAGAAACATTATCTCTACCACCTTGGTTGGATGGCGAGATATAATTTATCCCAGCGTGAGGGTGTCACGTATTTTTAAGGAGTTTGCAATATGCAACACATGATAAGCGGTGTAACCGCACTGTACCCTAGACTAAATGGTACATATAAATTTGATACACAAGAAAACAAAAGCGTTAAGTGCCATGCACTTGATGAGGGCGCAGCTTTTGAAATGTCATTTAAATTAAATGATACACAAGCAAAGGAGCTACATCAAATATGCTCACAAGCTTATGCTAATGCGGCGGCAATGGACACAAAACGCAAATGGCCTGATAAGCCAACTAACTTACCATACAAGAGAAACGCAGATAATGAGATTGTTGGTAAGTGTAAGTTAAAAGGATCATATGGTGGGGATGTTACACAACCGCCAAAGCAAGTAGACGCAGCACGTAATAGATTACCAGATGATTTTATGCTGACAACAAACTCAAAAGTTAATGTTGCAGTTATGATAGTGCCTTACAATACTGGTAGTTTGAATGGTGTTTCATTGCGTTTGCGGGCAGTACAAGTATTAGAGCTTGCAGAGTTAGAAGGCGGAGATGATCCATTTGATAAGGTAGATGGATTTGTGTCACCTAATACAGATGCAGTATTTAGTAATACACAACCAGCACAGCCGATTAATGGTCAAGATTATGATCCATTTGCATCTAGTGTAGCTTCACAAGCACCAGCTTCTAATGATTTAGATGATGATATTCCCTTTTAAGTGAAAATGCCTCTCGCTTTAAAAATGTCCAATAAATAAGCGAGAGGCATGAAATACCCCAAAACAAAAGGAATAAAAGTATGATACATAATAATAAAACAGAAAGCAAGTTTCCCGCAGCTATTTGGTCAGAGTTTGGCTCAAAGATAATACAGGGTTTAGAATTAAAGAAAACTTCTCAAGGCGAATATCACGGCCCATGCCCTAGTTGTGCTGGTAAAGATAGGTTTTGGATAAAAGAGCATAATGGTGAGGTGTTAGTTCATTGCAGAAAGTGTAATGATTTCAAGGGGATAAAAGATAGAATGAGAGATATGTCTCTTTGGCCTACAGAAAATCATGTAAGTTCTATACAAGTGGTTCGTACTGATAATATACTATGGCCTGAAAGGGATACTAAGATTACACATCCTTACCTTGATAAAAAGAAATTAAATTTAAACAATGCAATCATTGATGGTGATAACTTATGTGTACCCATCATTGACCCAAAGGGTAAACGTGTAGGCCACCAACTTATTACGGCTGAAGGCCGAAAGAAGTTTTCATATCAAATGCCAGTGACAGGAAACTTTAGTGTTGTTGGGGGTCAAATAGTTGATTTTGCTTATGTTGCTGAAGGCTGGGCCACTGCTGCAACAATATATGAGGCAACAGGCAAGCCATGTGTTTTTGCATTAAACGCAGGCAATATACCAGCAGTTGTTGATAATCTTTTGCAGGCCAAACCTGATTGCACGTTTGTTGTAGCAGGTGATAATGATGAGGCTGGTATAAAAGCATGTGAAAGAGCGCAAGAGGATCATGGTGTAGAGTACATACTGCCTGACATGGAAGGTTGGGATTATTCTGATATGTGGTTAGAGCGTGGGCCAGATGAAACAGCACAAGCATTAAAGATCGAAAGTGTAATAAGCCAGGTATTCTTTCCATATGACGCAAAGCCACAATTATCTAGCAACTACTTAATGAAAGGTTGGTTTGGTGAAGGTCAGATGTCAGTTATATATGGCCCATCAAATGTAGGTAAATCTTTCTTTGTATTGGATATAGCATGGCACATCTCTGCCAGTGAAGCGTGGAATAATAATAAAGTTTCTGGTGGCAGTGTATTATATTTAGCCACTGAAGGGGGTATGGCATTTCATAATAGAGTTGTAGCCATGAGACAGCACTATTCTCTCCACAAGGACGTTAAATTAGCTGTCAGGCCATCCCCAGTAAATATGCTTGATGCAGATGTAGATATGAATGTGCTGGCTAAGTTATGTCGTGAGGTTTCACGAATACATGGGCCTGTTAAAATGATTGTAATAGATACTTTATCAAGAGCTATGTCTGGTGCAAATGAGAATAGCCCAGAAGATATGACAAAGTTTATTGGCAATTGCGATCAGTTACGTGAGCTTACTGGAGCGCATGTTGCTACAGTACATCATTCAGGAAAAGACAAGGCGGCAGGCGCAAGAGGCCATAGTTCTTTGCGAGCTGCAACTGATACTGAAATAGAATTAGATTACAATGAGGAAACAGGATTGCGTACTGCAAAGGCCACCAAGCAAAGGGACTTGGAAACTGGAGCAATATTTAATTTTAAATTAAAAGTTATTGAGCTAGGGCAAGATGATGATGGTGATGCAGTTACAACATGCGTAATAGAGAAAGCATCATCTGAAGAGGTAGAAGAGGCAAGTCGCCCGCAAATAAAAGGTAAAAACCAAACTTTACTTCGCAGTGTCTTTAAACAGTTAAGATCAGAAGGTTTAGGTAATCCAAATCCAAGTGGTGTTGGCTGGCCTGAACCAAGGGCTTACCATGTTATATCTGAAGAAACTGTTAAGGATCACTTCATTGGTAAATGCAGTAGTGCAAGTAATCCCAAGACAAGTTACAAGCAAGCTTTAACTTCACTTATAGGATCAGGTCATGTAGCACTAAATGACGGATTTATGTGGTTTACTGATAATAGCGGTAAAGCGAAGCAAAGGATTGAATAATGAAAGAATACAGCAACATTAGATCAGATGTTTTAATGCAGGCTTTAAACTTAATTAATGGTGACAGGGAAAAAGATTACGGCACGCCAAAAGAAAACTTTAATACAATAGCAGAAATGTGGACAAGTTATATGGGGCATAAAGTTGATGCATCTGATGTTTGTAATATGATGGTATTGCTTAAAATGGCAAGATTACGCAATGGTGGGCATATTGATTCCAGCACAGATGCAGCGGGTTATGCTGCATTGGCTGCGGAGATGTCAGACGCTTGCAAAGAGTAGCATATTTAGGTTATGCTTAATTAAGCGGGTTTCTCCTCCTCCAACACTTGATTGCTCAGTGTGACCCGCTTTACTAGGGCTGTGCCTTTCTCCCTCCCTCTTCGGCACAGCCCACTTTTATAAGGCTATGACGTGTCAGACTTTAATATAAAACTTACATTAGATTTAACGTGCGAAAATAGTGCTGAAGCTGACGAGGAGCTTGACCTGCTTTGTGATTATATATCTGACAGACTGTTAATCACAGATCAAAGGACAGTTATGCAGGCATTGGCAGAATTGATTATTGAACTACATGACCAAAGTATATTTGATAAAGATACATTGCATTGATTTCGTGTGAGCAACGATCTGCCCGACATTGCCCACACGTTTTAATATGGTTTATACACACTACATACAAGCAGTTTATTTAAGCTTCAAAGCTATTTATAACTTGATTTAATAATTCGTTTTCATTGTCAAATGCTTGTGGGTGTAAGCGAGTTGATGTTTTTTTAATCATCTTATCATCGCCACGCACCCAATAAACTTTGTTTATTTCGTAAGCCACCAAAGCATATATATCTGATTTTTTCTTACCTTCGACAGAACTCGTATGCCATCTATATTGATTTCGATTTCCTGATTTTGTATTTGCTGTTTTGATTTGCAGGGTCAGTAGTTTACCGCTTGGCGTTTTAATATATGCATCATCTATATCATGTTGAACTAGAGTGCATGAAATGCCAACGAAAGCTAACTTAGATAGAGCCAGGAATTCACCAGCTCTACCAATGTTATTATTATGATGTGAGCCATTCATAGATTTTGTTTGTTTGCTCTATGCGATCATCTAAGCCATGATAACCACCATTTACCCTTTTGGTTATCTTTTTAATTATTTCTTCATTCACACCTTTATCTGCAATGTCGAATAACTTGTTTTTATTAAAGAACCATAATGCTGTTTCAAACGCATAATTAGATGATACCAATTCTGGGTCTGTCATAATCTCTGGCAATTCCATATCGCTTGCAAATGATCTATAATTTGATTTACCCGTAAGTTGCAGAAAGCCCCTACCAATATATAGGCTTCCTTCACCTTCACCATTACCCATTCTGTTTGAGTATACCTTATCGGCTAATGCCTTTGGGTTGCGTGCGTATGGTTCACATGAGGCTAAATCTGGGAAACGACTAGGCCATACACGCATCATACTATCTGCTGAATAGTTTAAATTTTCTTGAGTTAATTTAAATCTAGCACTTTCATGTGATGCTTGACCAAGTAAGTGCGCGCCACGTTCTGGTTTAAGTTCATAATGTTTGCATATTGCGCGTGCTGTATTAGGGCCAAACGCCCCATCAGCACCAACTCCAATTTTACCTTGGAGTATTTTCATTGCTTCACTCATGTTATTTCTTCTTTTTCTTTGCAGTTTTAGCTGCCTTTTTAAATGCACTTGCTGTTGGCGCGCCTTTTGTACCAGGCTTACGCATCTTCTCGCCGCTACCAGCTTTTATGCGCTTACGTTTCTTTGCAATATTTCCATATAATGAATTTTCTGGCATTATCTATCTCCTATTTTTCAATTTTCTTTAGTTTTTCTATTGATCTCATTCCGCCTAATCCGAGCATACCCATCATCACGGTCATAAGTGAACCCATATCAAACTCTGGTAGCTCTGGTATGTCAACACCAGCAGCGCTCACACCAAACACGATCAATGGCTGTAATACAAAGTGGTATGCAAAGGCTACACCACATACCCAACCGATAAATGGACGCCATCCACCTTTGAATAAAGAACCTGACGCAGCTTCAGCTTTGTTTATCTCCAATTGGCCCATTAATGCTTGCTGGGCGTGGTTATCAGACATTGTAGCTATTTCGTGAGCCAACTGTGCCTTCTGATCTTTGTCTTCAATTACTTTGTCTAACAGGCCAGTTACAGGGCCAATTAAATTACCTACTAGATTCATCATTTTGCTTACCTTTCGCTAATGCGTTTGCGCCAAAGAATACTGATACTATGCCAGCAACAGATACAAAATAAATAGACGCCATTGAACCTAATATTTTGGCGGCTTCAGTTAAACCAAATACATCTGCTAAGATGACCGCAAAGGGGTATAAGAGCATCCCTGACATGGCGTACCACGTCATTCTGCGTTGTGCATCACGTTGGGCGTCTTCGTCTTGCATTCGCAAGCGCCTGTCTTCCAGAGCCATACGATCCCACTCAGCCTGATCAATCGTGCCATTGCCATCTACATCAAATTTTTTAAATTCATCCATGTTTTCACCTAATCTGCTAATGGGTTATCCAATGCTCTTTGTAGTTTATCCATTAAAGTTTCTTCCAGTTCTTTCATTGCACCACTTTGAGAAACTCTAACACGTTCACGTTGATTTTCAAAGCGTACCTCCGCAGCGTCTATCATGTCCCTAACTTTGTCTTCAGATTTACGCACCATATCCTCAATGCGATCTGTCTGTTGCTCTATGCGGAGTATATCGTCTTTCAGGCCATTCTTTATGTCCCTGGTATATTCCACGCTTTCTTCTACCTTTTCAGATATGCCTGTAATCTTTGCGTCCATTACATCCATGCTTTGCTGATAAGCTTCTATATCCAACCCAGCTACAGCTTCTATTTTTTGATACAGCACAAACCCGCCATATAGGCCACCAACAACAGTAGACACAAACGCAAATATAGCCATGATAGAACCAGCCGTAAGCTTCATACCACCAGCTTTAATCTGGCGGTCTGCCAAGCCATCAATCCCATCTGCTATCTTTGTTGTATCCATTATTCTACAAAGTCCATTTCATTGCCCTTTGCTTGCAGACTTTTAAGTTGCTCTAGCTCATCACGTAGCATTTGTATCTCAAGCCTGCGCTGTGCCAGCTCCACTTGGTATAGGTCATCGCAGTTAATACGAGACTTGGGCTTGTCTAGCGGTATAACTATACGTGCATATACGCCAATATCTTTTGCTCTGTCTATTGTGTCAAAACTAGATAAGACGCCAGTGACGCCATACTCAAGGTTTACTCCGCCACCGACTGCGTTACTGCAATCAAGATTTCCTGCGCGAAACCTGTCACTCTGGTAGTTCATTGGTGGATTTGGCAGTGATAAACTAAGGTTACTACTCTCAGCTAATGCAGCGCCGCCGATTATGGATAAAATAAACGCTAATTTCATTTAGTTTCCTCCATAACTTTAGAGCATATCCTAGATGATATTAGCGGGCTTGAGCTGCGTGGTTTCACCACCTTTGATATTGTGCATAAGTATAATGGATTATCCAAGTCTGATTTTCGGATATACACCTCAAAATCTTTACGCTCTTTGTAGTCAACTTTCATAATTCTATATGTAGTTGAAAATGGCATACTGTTAAAGTCCAAGTCAAACAGCTCTACTTGATAATATTTAACGTCTTCTCGCTGATTAAACAAGGACATTTGTACCTTCATTACGCCAGATACGTGTGATGGTTTTAGCTTTGGATAGGCTGGCGTCATCTCATGTGCATGAACTATAGACGCCAAGCCTATGAATAATATGGATAATTTATTTAGCAATGCATTCTGCTTGCACTACAGCCGTATATGTACCGCCAGTAAATGGCTTGGAAGCTGCATAAGTTGCAGTGCTTGACGTGCTAAACCACGTCGATCCCGCAACGCTTAAATCAAACACTGTAGTATTGTCATACACAACTTTTGCACTGTCATACCCAGACATGCCTGCGTCTGATGTTTTTGACACGCTTGTTGAGCCTGTCCAAGCTACGCTATCTGTTAAGGCGGGTGATGAACTAAACGAGCTAGGGTGCGTGATGTTTGCCGTATAATAATCAGCTATTGCCACATCAAATCTAACTACAGGTAAAACGCCGCCATCACTTGGGGATGTACTTAGTGTACTTGCAGTTGGGTTGCCATAAACCCCAGATTTGTCCGTTTGTATAACGCATTTTGCTTCCACGTTACCTACTATGTCCACACTTCCGGCAAGAGCTGGTGAAGCTAGTGCGATAAGTGGTATTGTTAAATATTTCATATTAACCTCACTTGTTGTATTGCATGTCTACCATTTGCTCATGCAGGATTTGTTGCGCTAAATTATTTCGTAAGCCTTTTTTGTTATCCGATATACTGCCACCATCTAATGATGCTACGTCATCATATATACCACCATTTATTGCAGAATTATAGTACATAGCTATATTCGTTTGCTGGTTCATCTGATTTATAATATCTGACTGCCCTTGCGTTTTAAATAACGTCAATGCATTCTCGGATGCTATCAAGCCAAGCTCAATGCGCGTTTCCTTCTCTTCATTATCATCCTCAGATATAATATTACCATCCTCATCGTATTCGTAGTCTTGCTCAGTGTCTATTGCGTCCAACACGGCGTCATCTTCCAGAGCTGCGTATATTTCAACTTCTGGTAAATCTGGTACGGGCTTGATGTACCCGGGGCATGATGGGTTTAACTGCGGGTCAAAACATTCATCTATTCTAAAATTATATATTACCACAGCGTCTTCTACAGTGCCTTCACCCTCAACAGTGATTGAACCATTACCCCAGTTTTCAATAGGTATATTTGGTATGGGAAAAGTTTTAACGATTGTATTGCTAGGCATTCCAGACCAATCATCAACTTCTTTAAACGTGTAACCATCGCCGGCAGAATTAAGATTACCAACGCTAACTTTCATGTCTGCGTCAGTCTCTTTTACAGTTCTATATTTATATGTGAGGCCATTTATATCTAAGCCAGGTACATCTGGGAACATGGGCGTCATACTCCAGTTTAATGAGTAGTAAGCCGCGTTGCCAGAGAAGCCGTATAAGTATGGCTCAGAGTGCGAGTAACAGGGATAGAGTGCTAATAATAACGCCCAACCCAATCTTTGTTTCACTGTTATCATTAAACATCCTTTTAACTACGTTTTGCTGATCTCTTTCAATTTCTTCTTTTACAGCTTCCATTTCCCACGCTAGTCTAGCTTTATCTCCAACTAAACCATCTTTGGGGCAAGGCGTGCCAGCATTTAACATAGCGTCAAACACGCGCTCATCTTGGCACATTACAGATACAGCAGCTACCTTCATGCCCATGTCATACATAGTTTTAGCATTTTTGAGCTTTTCGCAGTTCATATCACGCACAGTTCTGCCAGCAGATATGCCAAGTATTTGCGTTTGCACTGCTCCAGCTACACCTACAGTACATAGGTCAGAGTTGCTTGTGTTTATGTTAGGAGATATTGCAGAAGGTGGCGGGCTAACTATTGTAGTTTCCATCGAGCCATTTGAAGTTACAGTGCTTTCTGATCGTATTATGTCATCATCTTCTGCGTATGCAGCGCCACCAATGAGTAATGCGATTAAAGCTATGCGTATCATTTTCGCTCCACTAACCTGTCTAGCTTTTCCTCAATGCGATCAAACTTACCCATTATTTGGCTAAGCACTTGCGAGCTATCTGCCTTAGTTACATACTCTTCCCTAGTACGATTTAATAAGATTTGCAATCTTTGCACTTCAAGCACGTAGCCGCGTAGGACAAAGCCTATAAAACCAACGCCTAGCGTTAGTACGCTACTCCATAGGTCTGTCATTTCCATCAGTAGTTACCTTCCCAGACACGCAGTCCGCTAAATTCGCTATTCATTAGCTTCTTCTTTAACACATCTTTGACTGCTTGTGTATCCGTCCATTCAACACCAGCCTCTTTTAACCATATGCCAAGCATAGCCATATCAACATTGCCTACATGCTTATAGTCTGATCCAAATGAGTTATCAGTAACTTCACGTGCATAAGCAGCATCCCTTAACGCTTGCCCGCCATCATGTGTTTTCTTAATAAGTATTTGATCGCCTTCAAAGTACATTTTCTCTGATATTTTGTTTGATAAATTTGCCATCTGTCATTCATTTCTTAGATTTAGTTCCGCTACACTTCCAGCGTTTACGTGATAAGTTTAATGGGCTGTTAGGGTTACTGGCAGCTTTAGGTGAGCGTCTCTTTTGGCCAGCAGATCGAGCGCAGTATGCATCTCCTTTTGATGTACCAGGTCTTACTCTTGGCCCACCATCTTTAGCTTTACCAGCCTGCCCGTAGCTTACACGCTTGCCACTAGCAGTAACTTTAACTTTAGCTTTGCCTTTGCGTGGTGTAGCCATTATTTATCTTCCCAAGCTTCATTTACATCAGGTGTAGATGGATCATCAGACTTGAGTGTGCCATTATCATTTCTAGCACGCTTACGTTTAGCAGGTGCTTTCTTTGCAGGCTTCTCTACAACGTCTTCAATAACAGTAATTATATGGGGGCGTAATTTATTTATCTTAGCAATTTCTTCATCTGGCAGTATAGCAGTCTCGCCTTTTTCAATTCGGCCTACGCTGCAATGTAGTTTAATTGCATTAACTAATACTTTTTTCATTATGTTCTCCAATGATGTTAAAAGGGGCAACCGAAGCTGCCCCTAGATTTACACTAATTATGAAGTTGAGTTGTCAGCAATGATACCATTTGCTTTTTCATTTTTAGCACAAAGTGTTAGCTCTGTTACAACTTGACGTGTTGTGTTGTCGCCAGTTTTAGCTAGTGCAACATTCTTTGTTCCACGTAAAACTGCAACTTCCCACATGTTGTCTTGCATAATGAAAACGTCACGCGATCTGTTTTCACGAGAAGGCATGAACTCAACAGAACCCCAAGGTGTTACATATACAGCAAGTGATTTGATAACTTTCTCATCACCAGCTTGTACTGCTGAACGCTGGTTGTTGTTACCAGTGAAGCCTAAAGCTACATTCATTTGGAATGCAGATAAGTACACTGTGTCTGGCTTTCCGCCCTCTTCCCAAATTGACTGCATTACACCGTCAAATTTAGTTTGTGAGAATGCTGTTGCTGTACCATCATCAGTACGTGCATCAGAACCATCACCAGTTGGGTTTGCGCCAGAGTTACCAGATTGGAAGTCTACGTTTGTAATCATCCATGCTGGAGCGCCTGCAAGTTCGCGTGCTGTTGTTGCATTACCTGCAACTCTTGCGTTGTTTGCAAATAGAGCTTTTTCAATGTCTAATTTTTGCTCCTTTGCGATCTTTAAAGTTTGGTATGCAACTTCTTTTGCACGGCCTGCTTTATTTAGACCTTCATCTGTGTCAGGAACTACAACTGCGTTCTTAAAGATTTGTGTATAGTTGCCTAAACGAGATGTTGCTGTACGTGCTTCAGCAGCAGTTGCGTCACCTTCTATGTGAGCGTTTGCACCAGATGCACGTAGTGAATCTGTTTGCCACTCTGTTAAAGTATTCTTAGCTGTAGTTTTGCCAGACTTAGAATAAAATGGAGTTTCCTCCGGGCTTACGTTGTAAATTACATCCGATAAATCTTCACGGATACCAACAGCATCGTAGCTGTCAAATGTGTTTGTTGGCTGTGCCATGTTTTTTCCCTTTCAAGGATTAAGAAGCTATTTCTAGCTATCACCAATTATCAAGTTCAATGCATCATCAATTGAACCTGTCTTCTGCAAGCGCTGTTGCGCTTTTTTACGAGTTGCATCATTACCATCTTGTCTTTTCTTAGCACCAGCTTTCACTACAGGCCGAGCTTTTTTACTCTTAGTCTGCACTGATTTCTTTTTGGCCACCAATTCTCGATACTTACGCGCATCATTTAATGCTCTTACAGCCCTTGCATCAGTAACGCCTTGCATTTCTTCTGCCGAGTAACCGTAAAATACACCAATATCCACGAGTGCATCTTTAATTTGCTGACCTTTCTGCGGGTCAGTTATTTCAGGTATGTATTCTTGCAAAATTTTTGCTTGCTCTTGAAGGTACTCGCTATCAGTCACTTGTTGAGCTTGCATTAATTGCCTTTTTAGACCTTCCATTTGGTGGGTATATTGGTCATATTCTGCTTTTGCCTCGTCATATTTAAGCTTTTCTTCCATGTATCCTATTGGATCACTTTCAAATAACTCTCTGGACGGTGGGATTGGAGCTTGACCATTTTTTGCTGTTTGCTGTTGAACCTTAACAAATTGGGCTTGTTGCTGTTGCAATGCGGCTGCTTGCTGTTCGAGTTGCTTTCGCGCCTCGGCAGCTTCTTGAAACCGCTTATTAATTGCCGCTTGGCCCGCAGCAGATTGCTTTAACTGATCCAGTGTCCAATGCTCTTCTTTGCCATCAACTTTAATGGTGATAAGCTTGGTGTCTTCAGCTTGTGCCTCTACAGGGTCTTCGTCGTCAACTTCCACATCTTCAAGATCATATTCTTCATCATCTTGTTCGCTGGATGCTTCTTCTTCAGCGTCATCATCGCTTTCGGCTACAGCCTCAATCTCTTCGCCTTGACCGTCGTCTTCAGGTTCAGTGATCTCATCTACAGCTTCGCTAAGATTATCGCCTCCAGTATCTTCTGGGGCGGGTGATAATAAGCTTTCTACAGCTTGGTCTAGGCTAGTCGATTCCATCGGTGCTAGTTCCTTTGTTTGCGATCTAAAATTATCTCTGCTTGAATTGAAGCGTCGAGCTTAATTTCGATCTGGTTCACTGCACGCAGTATTGCGTGAGCATCTTCACGTACATCAACGTCTGATGCACTACTGTCAGCGAATAACCTTAATTGGTCATCGCGTACCTGTTGCATAAAGTTTTTAAAGGCTGTGTCATTTTTCAGACGCTTGGCCTCATTTGCGTTTATGCGTATTTCTGTTGTCATTGCTGTGGATTACCTTGTGCTATGCCGCCAACCATTCGAGCCTTATCTTGTTCTGCTTGTATGCGGGCAATATCTACTTTTGTTCCATAATCGCCATATACTTTAGCTGCATCAACGAGCAAGTCTTGTGCCATTTGATCTCGCTTCAAGTCATCTTCTGCGGCGGCTTTTTGCGTATCAAGCTGTAATTTAGCCATATCTGATTGCATCTTAGCTTGAGCTTTCATTTGCTCTGCCTGCAAGAATGCGGCATTTGGATCAGCCGCTTCACCTTGCTGTGCTTGCGCCTCTTGCTGTTGTTGTAGCATTTGAGCTTCAATTTCTTCAGTAATTGGAGCGAAATAACGATCAGCGTTTCTTATGCCAGCAACAGCTAATTGGTCCGCTAATGTATTTCGGATATTGGTCATACTTACTAAGCCATTCATTGGGCCATATGTCTGATAAACCATAGTTTGCATTTGCAATGCCTGGTTTAAGGCCATAGCTTTTTCCTCTTCACGTCCAGTTCCTAATCCAACATTAATGCTAACGTCCATTGAGCTATCCCATACTCTAGGATCAACTGGTACAAATGTGCCGTTCATACGCATCATTTGCTCTTCATCTACATTCTTATTTGATAGTCGTAACATTATGCCAAACAAGTCTCTCATGCCATCGGCTAGGTTACGCACCATAACTTCAACTTGCCCAGCCGCAGCTTGCACAGTAGCTTGCACAGCCGCTTTAGTTGTAGATTGCATTGCATCTGGGTCTAATCCCATTGAAGCCCGTGAGACGCCTGTTTTAGTCTCTACAAGGCCATCTAGGTAAGTTAATGCACCTAATGTCTGCCCAGCAGTAAATGGCACTGACAAGTCTTGTACCGCACCAGCTTGGCGCATTCTTACGATTGCACCAATCTCGTTGTTTAGCACGTCATCAATGTTAGCTGCGCCTTCTATGACCGCCAGACGTGGATTATTCGTCATTGCTACGTTATCTAAAATTGAACGTAGTATTGATGTAGCTGCGTCTTGGTCATCCATAACTATTTCAGCTAGTGAACGTCCATAGAATGTATGTGGTTCTGGGTCTATCTCAAACTTAGCAAAAGGCAACTCATCGCATGGCTCAAAGTCTAGCATCTCATATGATGTACCACCGCAAGTAATCTTGTGTAATACGGGTATGCCAGTGCCATCAGCATCTATTCGCATATATGCTTCTGTCACAGTTACATTCTTCATTGACGGGTCTTGCTCATCCTCATCAGATGTATCTAAGTCATATCCACGTCTTTCATGTACTTCAGCTTCAGTCATTTCTGACCCATTATCAAAGCTGTTTAAATCTAATACAACTTCAGGGTCATACCCCATTGCAATTAAATCACCCGCACGCATTTCAGTTCTGTGAGCCACCAAGTAAGCATCTTTAAGATTGCGTGCATCTCGGTTTACAAAGAACTCTTCAGGTGGAACGCTTTCTATGCATAGTTCACCACGTTCTTGTTGGCGGCTAATCTTTATGCTATGTGATGGTGTTTCTATTTCCATGCCCATCTCATCCATTGAGATGCTCATTTCTGTAGTTTGCTCTAGCACGCTTACTTCATCATCATCTGTAAGATATGCAAGTTCATCATCATTTAGGTCTGTGAATGTGTATATCTCTGCTTCTGGATATGTCATCCAGTATGCCTTTACGATACCTTGTTTCTTCACAAGTGCATCTTGGAAAGCATCATTAATGACACGGTATCCGTTTAAACGTGTAAATTCGTGATGCATAAATTCAGTAGCTTGTTCTGCCATTGCTACATCTTCTGGGCCACGCGGAACAAAATCAACTGGCTTTGCCGTACTTAGGAATATACGCATTAAGCTTGGTTTTACTGCCCGCACAGTATCACGTACTTTTGTGGCTACAACTTTGCTTCTGCCATCTTCATAACCAAGGTCAACTTCGCCGTCATAATATCGCTGTGCCTTAATTCTGTCTTGGCTTATTTCGCTTTCAACAAAATCTACTGCGTTGGCAATAGCATCCTGGACAATGCCTTCGACTTCTCTACGTGATTTTGGTTTTAATTCCATGATCTATTCCTGTTCCTTTGAAGCTTCAGAAGCCAGTGCGCCAACTAATGTTCTAGCATAATCTTCAGTTACTAAGCCTTCACCTTTTTTTACTAATTGGTTAGCTAAATATGCTTGGCCCGCTTTTGTGCCTAATAACTTATTTACAGCTCCAGGTGCAAATGCGGCTATGGCTCCAGTAACATATGGGGGTATGCCTACTAATGTACCCAAGCCTGCGCCTACAGTACCAGATGCAATTTGCCTACTAAGTTTACCTACTATTGCAGATTGTATATTTTCAGCAGTACCAGATGATCTTGGGAATACTGCTACAGCTTCGCCAGCGCGACTTAATTTTCCAAGGTCGCCTCTTTTACCTTGGACATACTGCCTTTTATTTTGCGACCTCAAAGCTGTACCAATACTAGACGGCGTTATTATACCCATTGCTTTTAATTCACCGCTACCAGATACAGAATTTTCAATTGCAAAGTAATTTCGGTAATCTGATCTAGCTTTATTTAATTTTTGTATATCTGACGATCTTCCAGATGCAATTAGCTGTTTGTCCATTAAATCATCAATTATTTTTAATGTCTCTATAGTAGCATTTTTTGTTGCTTGATCTTTTGACATTGTTTGCTTGCTTAATTGCTTCCTGAAACTTACAAATTGATCTTCGTCAATAACACTTTTTTTGCTTACAGTATCTATAAGTGATCTATTTATTTGCTTTAATAAAGTGTTTGTCACCTCTGCATCTGGGTCTACAGGTTTTAGTTTTTTGTATTTTTGCAAAACTTTTGACATATTCTTTAAATCTTCTGCCTCTGGTATTAATTTTATTCCAGAAATAGCTTCATTCATATTTTGCCCAAGCCTAGATTGTATTTCAATTAAAGCATCTGGTGTTGCCCTTGGAGCATCAGAACCAACTTCTTTTAATACAGCTTTTGTAAATTCATCAGCTTGCGTTTCTCTCAATTGCCCACCCGCCTCGGTCATAGATTCTTTTCTTCTTAAAGTGTCAGAACCTACCTTTTGACCAGCGGTTGTTGAAACGCCTTTTTCCCCCAGAAATTTAGCTAATGCAGCCCTTGATGGGTCAGCACCGCCATAAGGGCTTATTGCTTTTAAAGCAGTATTTTTTAAAGTATTTGCAGCCATTGGTGATACTAATGCCCCGCCAAGCCTTGCATAAGGTTCGTATTGAGTACCTTCAGATAATTGACCTGCAAGCTCACTTCCGCCGCCGGCCAAAACACTACCAGCTAATGCTTTCTTTCCTAGACCAGCAGTTTCAGCTCCAGCAGCCAACTTGCGGGCTGTTGGAGATTTAGCAATATTTTTCAATACCTTTCCGCCAAGCCCAAAAGCTCCTCCGCCACCAGCAAATTCACTAATTGTTCCAGCATATTTACCAGCAGTTGTTTGGCCTCGATAATCTAATTCATCGTCTAAACCAACAGCTTCAGCAGCGCCCCTTAAAGCCCTTCCAGTGCTAGTATCAAACACGGGTAAATCCTTACCCTCGTACATATCGTATAAACCTGTAAGCTGACCTAACTCTTGTAAGCCCCTAATTCCCCCACGTACAGCAAGTTCTGGAAGCTCAACAGCACCAGTAATACCTCGACCTAAACCACCGCCGACAGACCTTAAAACATCTTCAACAACGCCAACTTCTTGAGAAGGTTCTGCTGGCTGTGTAGACTGCCTGCGTTGAAGTTCACGTTTAGCAAGCTCTAGTTTAGCTTTATTGAGGGTTTCATTCATTTTTATTACCCTTTATTTATTTTCATTATCAGCAATGTATTTCTTTAATTGCTCATCTGTCATTGTTGAAAAATCAACATTTGTTGTATCTGACTTTGGTTTAGAGCCGCCGCCTATGTTTGAAAAATCTAGTTCTCCAGTATATCTTTCACTTACTGGTACAGTTACACCCTGTTTAGCGCGACTTATACCTATATCTAATACTGATTGATAATCTTGAAGTGCTTTTAAGAATCCTTCTGTAGTTCTTTGTCTACTTAGATTTACAATAGCTGCTTGAGCTTTTTCACCTTCTAGTTCAGTAATTTGGCCTCCGCCTTTAAGTGACTGGAATGCCTCTAAGAACACGCTATTTTGAAGATTATCTATTGTTTTTATTAAATTAATTTGTTCACCATCAAATGCCAATAATCCTGCAGCGGTGTCAGTATTAATAAGCCCTTGTATTTTTCCTGTCACACTTGCAAGATTTGGGTCACTTGATATTTCATTTATTAACCTACTAGCTGTAGTATAATTTGTAAGTTGCTTAGCAAATGCTTCTCTATTTTCAGAAAGCGTCTTAGCATCTATTTTCCCAGCTGCGGCTGCACCTTTACCTGACTCCATCATCCATTTTTCGTATGATCCATCACCACCTTCAGATTTTGGAATTAAACCGCCAGCTCTAGCCTGCATATCTAAAGCGGCAAATGACGTTGGTGTTTTGTTAAATCTTGAGCTTGCTAACTCTAATTCTCGTCCGTACTGCTTATCCGCCGCTTGTCTTTGGAATGCAAAGTTTACAGCAGAACCAGCATCAATTGATCCTGTAGCAAGTGCATTTGCTATATCTTCAAACCCATTTGCGCTTAAATATTCTATAGTCTTGTTCTTATTACCAGCCGCTACACGTTGCATACCACGTTCACGAATACCTTCACCCGCGCGCATTTCTGGCATAATAAATGGATCAAGAGCTGCTGCAAAACTTTGCGCTCTACTCAATCCAGTGTTTTCGTTTTGTGTTCTTGCATAATCAAGTAAACCACCCAAACCACCGCGAGACTGACTAGGGTTTACTTTGTCTTGAATAATTTGTTCAGGTTTTTTATTCATTACATCATTCCTAATCCAGCTTGTAGATAAGTTAATAATCCAGGTTGCATTGATTTTTCCTGCGATTGTGGTACTGGAGTTGCACCTAATGCAGCAAGTGGCGCTGACAATGCTTGCATTGGCGCTCCAGTGTAACCCGCATACTGCTGTCTAGCCGCGTCAATGAGTGCTTGTTGCA
>OCVQ010001020.1_pt1 | contig 22961 bp, 17 predicted proteins | sample 1539061 | NCBI WGS metagenome assembly OCVQ01 (sample SAMEA3355526, study PRJEB22509) | marine metagenome | biome: marine; feature: river plume; material: water | place: USA | collected 2010-08-08 | depth 0.5 m | reverse complement strand
AAGTACCAGTGATAACTCCAATTAACATTGCGAATGCAAAACCTCTTGTTACTTCTCCACCAAAGATGAATAAGATTAAAATAGTAATGAACACGGTTAAAGAAGTCATAATAGTACGACTCAATGTTTGGTTAATGGCTTTATTAATGATAGTAGCATTATCTACACCTTTCATTAATTGGCTGTCCTCACGAATACGGTCATATACAATTACAGTATCGTTCATAGAGAAACCAATTACGGTTAATATAGCTGCGATAAAGTGTTGGTCAATCTCTAATGGGAATGGCACCACTTTTCTTAAGAAACTAAATACGATTAAAGTAACAAATATATCGTGCAATAAAGAGAAGATAGTTCCTAAAGAATATCTCCAATCACGGAAACGAATAAAGATGTATAAACAAATTGCAATTAAAGCAAAAATGGTTGCTTTCGTAGCACCTGCTTTTAAATCATCAGAGATAGTAGGTAATACTGTTTGAGAACTTTGCTTATACTGAGAGTCGAACTCTTTTAAAGAAGTTCCTGCAGGTAATTGCTTCTCTAAACCTTTGAATAATAAAGCTTCTACTTCTTGGTCAATATTATTGCCTTGTTCTTTAATTTTATAAGAAGTGGTAATATTAATTTGGTTCTTAGAATCTACTGTTTTAATTATAGGAGACTCGCCAAACACTTTTTTCAAGTCTTCTCTTACTGTTTCAATATTCACCGCTTTGGCAAACTTAATAGTATAACTTCTTCCTCCAGCAAATTCAACACCTTCGTCGAATCCGTTAAAGAAACTAGCAATACCCATTACTAATACAACAGCAGATAACATATAAGCATACTTTCTGAATTCAATAAATTTGAATGATGCATGCTTAAAGATACCTCTTGAAATTTTAGTGAAATATTCGAAGTGTCTGTTTTTGCTTGTGTAGATATCGGTAATTAAACGAGATACTAAAATTCCGCAGAATAAAGAAAGTAAAATACCAATGATTTGCGTTGTAGCGAAACCAAGTACTGGACCTAAACCAAAGTAAGCTAAGATACAAGCTGTTAATAGGGTAGTAACGTGTGCATCCAATACTGGAGACATAGAACGTTTGTAACCATCTGTGACAGCCAACTGATAACTTTTTCCTTTTGTTAATTCCTCTTTAATTCTTTCAAATATAATTACGTTGGTATCGACCGCCATACCAATAGTTAATACTAAACCTGCAATACCAGGTGCTGTTAAAGTAAAACCTAAGGCGCTTAATATACCAATAGTGAAAAGTAAGTTTAATACTAATGCAATGTTCGCTACCCATCCACCTGTGTTAAAGTATAATAACATTAAAGCGAAAATGACAAGGAAAGATATTCCAAATGCCATCGCACCACCTTGAATAGAAGCCAAACCTAAAGTTGGACCTACTAATTGCTCTTGTACAATTTTAGCAGGCGCTGGTAATTTACCACTCTCTAAAATTTCAGCTAAGTCTTGTGCTGTTTTTAAAGTATAGTTTCCAGAGATAGAAGAGTTACCTGTAGTAATAGCATCATTTACATTCGGCGCTGAATAAACAATATTATCAAGTACTATCGCAAGTGGCTTGCCTACATTTTTTGAAGTCATCTTAGCCCAAATGCTGGTACCTAATTTATCCATATTCATTTTGATGGCTACTTTTCCTCTTTCATCAAAATCTTGTGCTGCATTCGCAACATGGTCACCTTCTAATTCTGCTTGACCATTATCTAAAGTTTTAATAGCATAAATAGGAACTACATCTTTGCTTTTAGGATCTTCGCTTTCATTTTTACCATACATAAATACCAAGTTCGATGGGAACTTAGATTTTACTTCTGGCATGGCTAAATAGGCGTTTAGTTTACTTGTATCAGCTTTGAAAGTGTACCCAATTTCAGCAGGGTAAATAGATTGACCATTTTTTCCTTGATAAGGCTGCGTAAACTGAACCATTTTTAATAAAGGATTTTTATTAAGGTTCAATTTAGAAGTATCTGCTTTTACTAAACTCGTATCTGAAATTCCATTTAAACTTGCTTCAATAGCTTTATCGGCAGCAACAATACCATTTTGAAGATCCCTGTTCTCAAAAGTATATACTTCAAAGAATTGTAGGTTAGCCGTAGATTGTAAATATGAACGTACACGCTCTTTATCGTTCACACCTGCTAATTCAATATTGATAATACCTTTAGCGGCATCCGGATTGATATTAGGAGAGGCTAGACCAAAGCGGTCAATACGCGTTCTTAAAATACGGTATGTATTATTGAAAGCCTGTGTAGATTGTTCTTTTAAGTAAGTAACGGCTGCGTCATCAGTAGCGTCGAACTTTAATTTGCCATTACTTCTTGCAGCAAATAAAGGGGCTAATTTACCCGTTGGGTTAATAGTTGCATATTCATCTCTGAATAAAGAAATTAAGTCGGCACGGCTGTTCGCTTTTTTCTGAACTGCATTGTTTAAAGCAGTATTGAATGAAATGTCCTTGGTATAGTTGGCGAGTGATTTAATTAAACCATCTAAGCCTACTTCCATGGTGACACTCATACCACCTTGTAAATCAAGGCCTAGCATTAATTCTTTTTCTTTAGCAGAAGCATAAGTGGTTAAACCAAAAGCCAATTTACTGTCTTTGGTACTGTCTAATAACTTCTTATAATAAGCTTTTTGAATATCGTTTAAGCTATCGTTGTATAATAACTGCTCTTCTTTATTAGAAGGGTATACTTGATCTGCTTTTGGGAACTTCTTCACCCATGAACTAGCTTTCGCTTCCATGGCTTTTTCGTGACTTCTTACGAACCAAGTAAATGACAATTGATAAAGACAAATTAAAATAAGCGCAATGGTAAAAAAGCGCACTAATCCTTTGAGTTGCATAATAGTGTGGTTAACTGATTTTTAGTCGGCAAATATAATGGAAACGGGCCAAAATAAAGGCTAAAAAGCCATTATTTTACCTTCGATAGGCTTACATCAAAGTACAAGGGGGCGTTGCCTGGAATCTCGCCACTTCCTCTAGATCCATAACCTAATGTAGATGGTATAAGGATTTTGATTTGGCCGCCTTCACCTATTAAGGGAAGGGCTACTTGCCAGCCTGGAATAAGGTTATTTAAAGGATAAGTGATAGTACCGCTATCAAAGGTCTTATCGTTCATTAATTTACCTGTATAAGTAACTGTAATTGTGCTAGTTAGCCTAGGTTTATTGCTATTTCCTGCAGTAATTATTTGATATAAGACGCCAGATGGGTCTGATACATAGGTAATATTATTCTTTTTTGCATAGCTAATCATTTGGTCAGCTTCACTAGCCGAAGACTTACTACAGCCCATTTGGCTAAATGTTCCCACTATGACAAGGGTTGCGATGGTTAAATTGCGAAAAATGAGGGTTATTGGGGTTTTGGAATTCATTAGATTCATTAGGTTCATTTTTTATTTTTTAAGTGCTTGAGTTCATTAAATCTTTGTTCATTCATCTCGGAGGTAAATTGCTGGTAGAGCCATGCAAATCCAAAAGAGAATAGTACAATAGCAATCATAATCCATATTTCATTACCCCTCATATTGGCTACCATACTGGCCCTTTCATACCAGCCCGTTTCTGAAATGATTAGAATCAGAAGCCCTAAGCTTAATCCAAAACTTAAACCTATTAAAAAAGGTTTGCGTTTATAATGGGCTAGGGTTCTTTCTTTTTCCCATTGCAGGTAGAACTTTTCTTCTTCCGGGCTAATCATAGGCAAATTTATGCATTGATTCTTAAATTAGACATTCATTGCTTACATTTAATTTTCAAAAGCATCTTGATGAACCTTCCAATATGCCTTGATTCACAAAAAATTAAAACTTGATTATGAAATCTTTTTTTACAAAATGGGGGCTGACGCTTAGCTTAGTCATTATTTCTATTCATTTTTTAGCCCAATATTTAGGGGAAGAGTATAAAGTTGTGGAGGCGATTAGTAAGGCCTTGTTTTTGCCCTCGCTGATGATGTATTTATATGTTCAGCCGAATGTATCTAATAAGCCTGGAAAGAATTTAGTGATGTTAGGTTTATTCGGTTCTTTTTTAGGCGATGTGTTTTTAATTTCAAAATCTCTTTTTATACCAGGTATGGTTGCATTTATGTCAACCCATGTTGTTAATATTATTTTTTTTAGTAAAATATATAGTTTGAAGCAGCCTAAATCAACAATATTAAAAGTTTCAAGTTTTATATTGCTTAGCTTTTGTTGGTTTATTTATTTTCAATTAAGCACTGCCATAGGACCCTTAATTTATCCCATATTAGTATACATGGCGCTCATTTGTTCAGCTGCATTAATGGCTATTCATATTGCTAATCATAAGCCCATCAAAATTATTGCCAATAATTATTGGATACCAGGCATGTTATTTTTTATAACATCTGATGCTGTTTTAGCATTTAATAAATTCGATTGGTCTATCAATTCACCTATACCGCATATTGGTTTAATTATTATGGTTACTTATGGATTAGCGCAGTTTTTATTAGTGAAAGGATTTCAAATGTATTTTACAACTGCATCTAAAGAAGCCGCATAAAAATAGAGTAGCTATGTATTTATTTAAAATTAAATAGAGCTTAACTTATATAAACTACATAAAAAAAACCTCCTCGAAATATCGAGGAGGTTTTTTTTATTACTTGATGCGATAAAATCGCTTTCAATATTAGTAACCCATTCCGCCCATATCAGGACCATGTCCGCCACCTTGTGGCGCTGCAGCTGGAGCTGGTTTGTCAGCAATCACACACTCTGTTGTTAACAACATAGAAGCGATAGAAGCTGCATTTTCTAAGGCAACTCTTGTTACTTTAGTAGGATCGATAACACCTGCTTTGAATAAGTTTTCGAAAACTTCTGTTCTTGCATTGAAACCAAAGTCGTCTTTACCTTCTTTGATTCTTTGAACAACAATAGAACCTTCGATACCACTATTCTTCACAATTTGACGAAGAGGTTCTTCAATCGCACGACGTACAATTTGAATACCAGTTGTTTCGTCTTCGTTAGCACCTTTTAATTTATCTAAACTTGCTACTGCACGAATGTAAGCAACCCCACCACCTGGTACGATTCCTTCTTCTACTGCAGCGCGTGTTGCGTGTAAAGCATCGTCTACACGATCCTTCTTTTCTTTCATTTCAGTTTCAGTAGCTGCACCAACATATAATACGGCAACACCACCACTTAACTTCGCTAAACGCTCTTGTAATTTTTCTTTATCGTAATCAGAAGTTGTATTTTCAATTTGCGCTTTAATTTGATTTACACGCGCAGTGATATCTGCTTTTTTACCTTTACCACCCACGATAACAGTATTGTCTTTATCAATTGTGATAGAAGATGCTTGACCTAAATAAGTTAAGTCTGCGTTTTCTAATTTGAAACCTTGTTCTTCAGAGATAACCGTTCCTGCAGTTAAAATAGCAAGGTCCGTTAACATTTCTTTTCTGCGATCACCAAAGCCTGGCGCTTTCACAGCAGCTACTTTAATAGTACCACGTAATTTGTTTACTACTAATGTTGCCATTGCTTCACCTTCTAAGTCTTCAGCAATAATTACTAATGGACGACTTGTTTGTGCCACTTTCTCTAAAATATGTAAGATGTCTTTCATCGCTGAAATTTTCTTATCATAAATTAAGATATAAGGGTTTTGCATTTCAGCTTCCATCTTTTCGCTATTGGTAACGAAGTAAGGAGAAACGTATCCACGATCAAATTGCATACCTTCTACAACATCAACTGTTGTATCAGTACCTTTTGCTTCTTCTACAGTGATGACACCTTCTTTACCCACTTTGCTCATTGCAAGGGCAATTAATTTACCAATTTCATTATCGTTGTTGGCAGAAATAGAAGCAACTTGCTCAATTTTCTTAGCGTCGTTACCAACTGCTTGAGATTGTGCTTTTAAACTTGCAACTACTTTTTCTACTGCTTTATCAATACCACGTTTCAAATCCATTGGATTTGCACCAGCAGTAACGTTTCTTAAACCTTCGCCAATAATAGCTTGTGCTAAAACAGTGGCAGTAGTAGTACCATCACCCGCTTGATCAGCGGTTTTGCTTGCTACTTCTTTTACCATTTGTGCACCTATATTTTCGATAGGATCTTCTAAGTCAATTTCTTTGGCAACAGAAACACCATCCTTAGTAATAGAAGGTGATCCGAATTTCTTTTCAATAACAACGTTACGACCTTTTGGTCCTAAAGTTACTTTTACGGCGTTGGCTAAAGTGTCAACCCCTTTTTTCATTTTATTTCTCGCTTCTAAGTCGAAAAAAATCATTTTAGACATATAAACTTATTTTATTTCGTTAATTAATAGTTCTACTTACTTTAACAATTATACAATTGCTAAAATATCGCTTTCGCGCATGATCAATAAATCTTGACCATCAATTTGAATTTCTGTTCCAGCGTATTTGCCGTATAAAACGTTATCGCCCACTTTTACAGTTACGGGTTCGTCTTTTTTACCTGTTCCAGCAGCAAGTACTAAACCACGTTGTGGTTTTTCTTTTGCAGTATCAGGGATGATGATTCCTCCAGCTGTTTTTTCTTCTGCAGCGGCAGGCTTAATTATTACTCTGTCATGTAGAGGAGTAATGTTTAATTTCTTAGCCATACTTTATCGTTTTTTGTTTATTAATAAATATTATACTTCCATTACATCGATAACCGTGCCACTGCAATTTTTTCCTACCGAATAGGTCAAATTTTCAGTTTATTCGTTTTTTCAGCGTAAGGGAAGCAAATCTATGCCTAAAATTGCATGATACGCAAAGGATTATGGTAAAAAATGTCAGTTTTTACCAATAATTTTAGATAGATTTGCAGCCGCTTAGCTCTTATACATATGATGAACCGAAGAAATATTAGAATCAAAGTAATGCAGGTGCTGTATATGGTTGAAAATCAAAACCAAGGCAGTCCCGGCTCCCTACTTCAGAAGGAATTTGACAAAACGCGTAATTTGTTCGTTTTCCTTGTTCATCTTGTACACCAAGTAGCCTTGTATGCCGAAGTAGAGGCAGGGCAGAGAGCCTCCAAAAATTTACCCAATCAAGCCGATTTATCCGTTAATATTAAGTTAGCTGGCAACAGTATTGTCTGGCAAACCATTGAATCAGAGAAATTCAAAAAAGCATTGGCCCTCGTAAATCCTGCTCAGTGGGTGGACGAGGACATCGTAAAAACCTTGTTTAGAAACCTATCTGAATCAGCTATTTATAAAACTTACATTGTAGAAGAAGGAAGAGACAAGGCCAAAGAGAAAGAGATACTTAAATATATATTCGGCACCCTTATTTTAGAGTCGGATAATATTTTAGAATATATAGACGAGCGTTTTGCGAACTGGGAAGACGAGGGAGATATGATGGTGGGCTTTATTTTGGATTATTTACAAAAGCCAGGCAGCATTGATTTTCTAGATTTAGTGGGCGATGAGAAAATGAAATTCGCTACTGAATTACTAGATACAGCTATTGATAAAAAAGGATACACCGAAGAAGTGATTAAGCCTAAATTAAATAATTGGGACCCAGAACGTATAGCAGTGATAGATATGATACTACTTCGTTTGGGCGTTTGTGAATTATTGTATTTTGATACCATACCTACCAAGGTGACTATTAATGAATACATTGATTTAGCCAAGGACTATAGCACCGAACAAAGTGGTCATTTTGTAAATGGCATATTGGATAATATACATAAAGAGTTAGTGGGTTCCGGAAAAATTCAAAAAATAAGCCATAAGGCCAAATAGTTTCTTTGCATTATATTTGCTAATAATTATAAATAAATTAAAATGACACAAATTTTATTACAAGCACCTCAAGGTGGCGGTACTTTTCAATTGGTGATGTTAGGTGGTATCATACTAGTATTCTGGTTCTTTATGATTCGTCCACAAGCTAAAAAAGCAAAAGAGCAAAAGAAGTTTATTGACGATATTCAAAAAGGAGACAAAGTAGTTACTATCGCAGGTATCCATGGTACTGTGAATAAAGTAAACGAAGACAATACAATTCAATTAGAGGTAAGCCCTGGTTCTTACTTGAAAATTGAAAAATCATCTATAAGCTTAGAGTGGTCAAAAACCAACCCTAAATAATTATATTGGTTTGATTAAAAAAAGTCCGAAATTGGGGTAACTAATTTCGGACTTTTTTATGTCTAAGATGATCGGACTTACGGGGGGAATAGGTGTAGGTAAAACCATTGTAGCAAATTTATTTGCGAACCTAGGCGTGCCTGTATTCAATGCCGATGAAACGGCGAAGCAATTAATGCAAACAAGTCCTGAAATTAAAACGGCCCTCATTCAACAGTTCGGAGAGAAGGTTTATGAAAATGGTATTTTACAAAAAGCTTATTTGTCTTCCATTGTTTTTTCCGACGCGCATCAGTTGGCCTTATTAAATTCAATTGTACATCCTATTACTATTCAAGCTGCTTGGGACTGGGCCAAATTGCAAACAGCCCCTTATGTGATTAAAGAAGCGGCTCTTTTATTTGAGTCAAATGCAGTGGAAGGTTTAGATTTTGTCATTGGAGTAACGGCGCCTATGTCTTTAAGAATTCAGAGAATTATGCAAAGAGATGCTTGCACGAAGCAAGAAGCTGAAAAAAGAATACATCATCAAATAAGTGATACGATTAAAATGAAATTATGTGATAAAGTAATTGTGAATGATGAGATACAATTATTAACGCCACAGGTTGTAGCTATTCACGAATTTATACTGGCTTCTGTAATTTAAAGCAGGCTCTTTTCAATCTTCCATCAAAATCAAATGGGGTAGTAGCCTTGGTAATATCTTTAATAAGCTTGGTATGAATACTTTCCGCTTCTAATTTGAAATGAGAAAAATTAGTACTAAAATATAATATACCTCCTGGTTTCATGGCGCGAAGTACATCATTGATTAATTCAACATGGTCTCTTTGAATATCTAATACGTCCTTCATTCTTTTGCTATTGCTAAAAGTGGGAGGGTCCATGAACACTAAATCGTATTTATTAGCAGGCAAGGTTTTTAAATACTGCTTTACATCGGCGTGAATAAACTGGTAAGCGACTTTATTATTTAATTTATTCAAAGCAAAATTATCTTCACTCCAGGCTAAATAGGTTTTAGATAAATCAACAGAGGTAACGGTTTTAGCGCCTGCTGCTGCAGCGTAAACAGAGAATGAACTGGTATAAGAAAATAAATTTAAAAACTCGGTGTCTTTGCACTGCGCTTGCACCATTTGTCTTGTAATACGGTGGTCTAAAAACAAACCAGAATCTAAGTAGTCGGTAAGGTTTACTTTAAACTGTAAACCATTTTCATTCACTGTAATTATTTTTGAAATAGGCAGGGTTTCTTCTTTCTCGTACTGCTCTTCTTTATGATCCATTCTCTTGCGCACCCTTAAGTACATATTTTCAATGGGTAAACCCGTAATAGTAGCAATACAGTTTTTGGTTTCGCTTAACCAAGTCTCATGTTCTTCATCGCTTAAACTATGGCGGCGATTGTATTCAGCTATATAAATATAGTCTTCATAAATTTCAACACAAACGGGAAATTCTGGAAGGTCGTGGTCATACAATCGCCAGCAGCTAATATTTTGTCGTTTAGCTTGTTTAATGCGGTGCTTATAATTTTTAAGCAACCTATTTTCAAACATTTGAAATTTCTCTGGCGTCATGGTATCTACTAAAAAAAGAAGCGTTACTTATAATAACGCTTCTAAAATTAATTTATTTAAACTAAATGGCTTTATTTTAATTTAGCCAAGGCCTCTTTAATTCTAGCCCAAGCTTTTTCGATATTTGGCATGCTATTGGCAAAAGAGAAACGAACACAGTTAGGTTCTCCAAAAGCATCTCCCATTACAGAAGATACATTGGCCTCATTTAAAAGATACATACTAAAGTCGGATGCATTGGTAACGGTTGTGTTGCCATCAGATTTACCATAATAAGCACTTACATCGGGGAATACATAAAATGCACCTTGTGGCGCAAAACATTTAAAGCCAGGAATATCGTTCACTAGCGCTAATGTTTTTGTACGACGACGCGTAAACTCTTCCGTCATTTCAATAGAAGGTTTTAAATCGCCTACTAAGGCAGTGACTGCCGCTTTTTGTGTGATACTACAAGTGCCTGAAGTAAATTGACCTTGTAATTTTTCCATGGCCTTCGCTAATTCAACACTTGATGCTGTATAGCCTAAACGCCAGCCAGTCATGGCAAAACCTTTACTTAATCCGTTAATCACAATTGTTTGATCCTTGACCTCTGCAAATTGAGCAATACTTTCATGCTTACCTTCAAAATTGATGTACTCATAAATTTCATCTGATAATATAGTAATGCCCGGATATTTTTTAAATAAATTGGCAAGTGCTTCTAATTCAGCTTTATTATATACTGCACCTGAAGGGTTATTGGGTGAAGAGAACATAAAAACTTTAGTTCTTGTAGTAATGGCAGCTTCTACTTGTGCAGGGCTTACTTTAAAACCATCTTCTACAGTACTTCTAATTTCTACCACCTTACCTCTCGCAATTTTTACGAGTTCAGAATAAGTTACCCAGTATGGAGTAGGAATGATTACTTCATCACCGTCGTCTACCAAGGCTAAAATGGCATTGGCTAAACTTTGTTTGGCGCCGGTAGAAGTAATAATATTTTCTGCTTTATAGTCTAAATTATTATCGCGTTTTAATTTACTGCAAACAGCTTCTCTTAAATCGGCAAAACCGGCAACAGGTGTATAGTGAGACCAGTTATCGTTGATAGCTTTAATAGCGGCATCTTTAATATGTTGAGGGGTATCGAAGTCGGGTTCACCCAAACTTAAGTCAATAACGTCTTTGCCTTGTGCTCTTAGTTCACGGCCTAATTTGGCCATTTTTAAAGTTTCTGGCTCACTGAATCTGTTTAATAGAGAAGATAATATCATGATTGCTTATTTGAACTACGAATTTCGCAAATAAATCGCAAACAGACGTAAGTTTTAGACCTTGAATGCCCATAAATTATTCCCTTTCTATTAACATCTATTTGGAAGCTTCAAGCAAGGGGGTGAAATTAGGGAGAAAAGCTTTTTTGCGTTGAAGCTCGTAGTTGTAAATTAACTGGCCTAAGTTTTTATAAAAGGGGTAGCCCACTGAATCATAGTCATACATACTATCGTTGATAATGCCATCGCTATTGCAATAGATAACGGCACTTAACATAAACTCAATCTTCTTCTCTGGATCCATCACATAGGCAATATCTAATAAGAACCCATAGGCGTCACCTACTTTATTGAATATTTTAATATTGGATGGGAAGGGACCTTTCTCCGAACCTGTGTATAAAAACTTACAATACCCTGGCCAATAATTAGCTGTGTCGTAAGTAGGGTACTGCGATTCGTTGGGAAGGGTATGCATATAATGCAATAAAAACTTTCTATCCTCGGTGGTTAAATTAAATCTTTGAGAAGAGGGCGTTTGATCAAAGAATAAAACCGATTTTAAAATATGAGTAAGGTCGCTTAAATAAATTCTATTTTTTTCCGAAAAATCTAAAGGGCCTTTGATAAGTGAATCTTGATTGTTTAAATAGCCATTGCCTATAAAAGCATTGTAATAAGGAAGGCTGTCTTTATTAAAGGCAGCAGGCTGATGGTAAATTATTTTTCCTTGCTCATTATAAAAGTCAATGGCCTGCGTGCTTCTATTTTCTTTGGCAGTCCTACCTAACTCTAATCGGTTTCTGATATAAACATCTTTATAGCCTTTTGCGGCTAATTGTTCATGTACTGTATGTGGTGTTACAAATTCAAATAACCTATTGGCTGCATTGTTATCACTTACTAAAAATATTTCTTTAACGGCCTGTTCAATATTTTGTGTGCCATTAATAGAGTAAGGGTTATTATAAATGGGTTCTTGTCTATCTGCTACACTATCGTAAACCATGAGTGTAGACTTTGTAAGTCCCTTAATTTTTAAATTATTAATTTTCTCTAATGCTAAAAATGCTAAGGGCATTTTAACGGTACTAGCTGGATAAAAATATTCTTTGGGATTCAGCCTGTAGCTATACTCTTTAAAATGAGGTACATTGTTTTTGTCTCTATTAATTTGAGTATATAAAATTTGAAGACGGTATTCGTTAGGGTTGGCAAGAATTTTACCAAATTGCGCCGGTTTTTGCTGCATTAATTTTTCAAGCAAATTGGCATCAGATTGCGCTCTAGCACTCAGTGCAAATAAAAGTAGCCCGGCTAATACGCTCGTAAATTTCATATTCAAATGTAAAGAATCTGAATTGAATTAATCCATCTCCACCAAAGAATAGTCTTGGATCACATTGTAGAGAGTGCCTCTTTCCACTGGCTTACGGTGGGCTTGTTTAATTAAGCGTACCAATTCTTCTGTAGTCATCACAGGTGTTTGTTCTTCACTACCTGCCATGGAATAAATTTTAGTGGTATCGTCAATAGTGCCATCAATATCGTTCACGCCATAACTTAAAGTAAGCTGTGCTATTTCACGACCTAGCATGGGCCAGTAGGCTTTCACATGCGGGAAATTATCTAAGTATAAACGAGATATCGCATACATTTTTAAATCATTGGACATGGTGGACTCTGGAACATCATGCATGTCATTGTCCTTATTTCTAAATTTCAATGGAATGAAAGTATTAAAGCCCTTGGTTTCATCTTGCAGTTGTCTTAACCTTTCCATATGATCAATGCGGTGTTCTGCTTTTTCAATATGACCATATAATAAAGTAGCATTACTATGCATACCTAAATTATGCGCAGTTCTATGAATATGCAACCACTCATCACCAGTAGCTTTATCGGCACAAATAATATTTCTAATATCTGGATGAAAAATTTCAGCGCCTCCACCTGGTAAAGAATCGAGTCCTGCTTCGTGCGCTCTTTTCATACCTTCTTCGGTACTTAGATTTGCTTTACGGAACATGTAATCCAATTCAACAGGGGTGAAGCCTTTAATATGTAATTCAGGACGATGTGCTTTAATAGCTTTTAATAAACTAATAAAAAACTCTAAAGTTAATTTAGGATGCACGCCACCTACAATATGTACTTCAGTGACTGGTTTGCCATCATAAGATTTTACAATGTCCATCATTTGATCAATGGTAAGTTCCCAACCTTCTTCTTTATGTGCGTATAATTTTGAGTAAGAACAAAATTTGCAAGAGAAAACGCAAACATTGGTAGGTTCAATATGAAAGTTCTTATTAAAGTAAGTGGTATCTCCATGTAAAGATTCTCTTTTCCAATTCGCTAATGCACCTACATAAGGAAGTGATGCTTTTTCAAATAAGTAAACGCCTTCCTCAAAACTAATGCGTTCGTTATGAATAACTTTGTTTCCTATTTTTTGTAAGAGATTGTCTTTTTCTGAAGCAATAATGATTTCGATATTAGCTGTACCCATAGTCCACATATTTAGACTGCAAAGCTACCAAATATCTGAATAAATAGGCAGTTAAAATGCACTAATAAAAATCATATTACTCATTTTATTTCGCTGATTAACCTATTAAAATACCTGCAATGCTTGCAGATAAATAGGAGGCAAGGGTTCCACAAAGAAGTGCTTTCAAGCCTAGTTCAGCTAAGTCCTTACGACGGTTAGGAGCCATTTCGCTAATACCACCAATAAGCATACCCACGCTGCTAAAATTGGCAAAGCCACAAATAGCAATACTTACAATAAGTAATCCTTTTTCGGTAACAATAGGAACTACCTTACTTGTTAAACTTTTAAAAGCCACAAATTCATTGATGGTTAATTTTTGTCCAAGTAAGGTGGCTGCGTTTTGAATATCGGCAGTAGGAATACCCATCGCCCATGCCATTGGATAAAATAATTTACCAAATAGAAAGTTTAAGCTTAAATGTAAATTAGGATTAAATAAATGTCCAATAGAAAGCATACACCAGTCAATCATTGCAATTAAAGCTATAAAACCAATTAACATGGCAATGACGTTCATGGCTAATTTAAAACCATCGCCTGCGCCATGTGTAATAGCATCAATTGTATTGCTGTATTGACTTTTTACTTCTAGTGTAACTTTTCCCATGGTCTGAGAAACTTCTGTTTCAGGAAATACAATTTTTGCAATCACTAAGGCTCCTGGTGCTGCCATTAAACTTGCTGTAATTAATTTAGGGGCTAAATCCATACCGGCTTGTGCACCCATATTTGCGTATACAATTAATATACCTCCTGCAATACAAGCCAAGCTTCCGCTCATACTGGCTAGTATTTCACTTTTAGTCATTGTCGCTAAATAAGGACGAATCATAATTTGCGCTTCTACTTGTCCCACAAAGGCGCTGGCCACATTGCTTAATGCTTCCGCGCCACTTACACGCATAATAAAATTCATAGCCTTGGCTACCACGGCTACAATTCTTTGCATAATACCAAAATGATAAAATAAGGCAACCAGTACACATACTAATATAATAGTAGCTGTTACATTAAAAGCAAATACAAAACCTCCATTGGCAAAATCGGCAACACCAGTTGGGGTAGTTGCTGCCACACCACTATATACAAATGCTGCTCCTGCTCGGGCGAATTGTTCAATTTTTCCCATGCCTCTACCTAATAATTGGAAAAAGCTGGTGACTGCTGGAATTTTCAAAATGAGAAAGCCAATGGTTAATTGAAGTAGTAAACCACTTCCTACTAATCGGTAATTGATATTCTTCTTGTTATTAGAGAATAGAAATGCAATCATTAAAATGACGACGATACCAATAAGGCCTTGAAATCTTTCCATAGTTGTTCCTTTGAAATAGGAAGATAAAAAAAAATAGGCAAACTAGGCCTATTTTTTAAATTCGTCTTATGTGCAGTTCAACTACAAATGTGATTGTATTTTCTTGTCTAATACCGACTTAGGTACCGCACCAATTTGCTTGTCTACTACTTGACCACCTTTTACGAATAAGATAGCTGGGATAGAAGTAATACCAAAGTTCATGCTTAATGTAGGATTCACATCCACATTTACTTTTCCTATGTTTACTTTACCTGCATATTCTGTAGCTAGTTCTTCAATAACTGGCCCGATGGCTCTGCAAGGACCACACCATTCTGCCCAAAAATCAATTACTGTTAATTTGTCGCTTTCCATAACGGTTGTCTGAAAATTGGCGTCTGTAAATTCTAAACTCATATTTATATTTTTATATTGTTAGGTTTCTATTTATTTCTATTAAAGTCAACTCTTATAAATTCGTGCTTCTCTTCTTATTCTCTTATGTTCAAAATTAGTTCCAAACTTCAATAACTGCCTATTTGACTTTTCCACTTTATCTGCTAGGCATTGGGGACAAATTCTATGGCAGAGAATCGGACTAGCTGTCGCAGCGCTAGGATCTATGTGACTAACTAAGTGACCAAATTCACTTGCACATTCAATGCAGGGTTGCTGTCCAAGAACTGAACAAGGTCGTCGTTCATAAGAAAACCCTTTTCGATAGTGAGTAAACTAGCCACTAGTTGATCCTTGGGTTCGACAAAGCTTATTTTAAAAGAAGACTTACCTGGGTTCTGTTTTAAGTTCTTTTCAAAGAATTGAATCATTTCTTTGTTTAAATGACTAGGGTGGAGGCTAATTTCAATGGACCTAGTTTGTACTTGTTTTACTGTCTCCAGTAAAGACATAGTAACTATCTTAAATTCAAACTGATTCGATTGATTGTACCTCGTTCTAAAAGAACCATTGATAAATATTTTTTGCCCTACTTCTAAATAATTTTGAAACTTAACATAGTCCTCGCTCCATAATAAGAAATCGGTTTTACCAGCGAAGTCTTCTATGACAAAAGAACCAAAGTTCTTACCCGTTTTAGTAACACGGTGTTGTACATCGGTAATTAAGCCAGCTAACTTAAAGGCACGTCCTAAATTATTAGGGTATAAAGCAAGATTATCTTTTACTTCATTAAAGGCATTAATAGGGGTGAACTGGTAATGACGCATTTCAAAACCATAATGGTCAAGCGGGTGGCCACTCATAAACATACCCGTAATATCTTTCTCGTGTTCTAATTTTTCAGTTAAAGTCCACTCTTCACAAACAGGTATTTTAGGAACAGGTACTTGCATAGCAGAAGGAAGATCGCCAAATAAAGTATTGGTAGTACCTGCTGTCATGGACTGAAGTGCTTGTGCATAGCCAATTAATTTTTCTAATCCTGAAATTCTATCTCCATCAGCAATGGTAAAATATTGTGCACGGTGGTATTCAGCAAAACAATCAAAGGTTCCAGAGTATGCTAAACTTTCCAACGATTTTTTATTTACTGCACGAGACAATACTCTTTTCATAAAGTCCACCATATCTTCAAAATGTCCAGCCTTGGTTCTTTCAGTGATAATAGCTTCAATAGCGGCATCGCCCACTCCTTTTAAACCACCCAATCCAAATCTAATTTCTCCTTTTTTATTCACTGAAAAACCTTTCAAAGATTCATTTACATCAGGCCCTAATACTTTTATCTCCATTCTTTTACACTCTTCCATGAAAAAAGTAATCTTATCAATACTTCCTGCATGGTTTAAAACAGCCGACATATATTCTCCAGGGTAATGCGCTTTTAAATAAGCTGTTTGATAAGCCAAGTAAGCATAACAAGTAGAATGCGATTTATTAAAGGCATACTGTGCAAAGGCTTCCCAGTCTGTCCACACTTTTTCTAATACATTTTCAGGATGACCATTTTTTACAGCGCCTGACACAAACTGCGCCTTCATTTTATCCAATACCGATTTTTGTTTTTTACCCATGGCCTTTCTAAGTACATCGGCATCGCCCTTGGTAAAGCCTGCAATTTTTTGACTCAGTAACATTACCTGCTCTTGATACACAGTAATACCATAAGTGTCGGAAAGAATTTCTTCCATCACGGTTAAGTCATACTTAATTAATTCACGACCATGTTTACGCTCAATGAAATTGGGTATATAGGCCATTGGACCTGGACGGTACAAGGCGTTCATGGCAATTAAGTCGGCAAACTTATCGGGTTTTAAATCGCGTAAATGTTTTTGCATGCCCACACTTTCAAATTGAAAAGTGGCATTGGTTTCACCGCGTTGGTATAAATTAAAAGTTTTGGCATCGTCCAGTGGTATTAAATCTAAATCAATGCTAATGCCATGATTTTGTTTAATTAATTCAAGTGCCGTTTTTAAAATAGACAATGTTTTTAATCCCAAGAAGTCCATTTTAAGTACACCGGCTTCTTCAATAACGCTTCCTTCAATTTGTGTTACCCATAAAGTAGAATCCTTGGCAGTAGCCACCGGCATAATTTCAGTTAAATCGCTAGGGGCAATAATAATACCTGCCGCGTGTATGCCTGTATTACGAATAGAACCTTCTAAACGCTCTGCTTCATGTAAAACAGCGGCGCGTAAATCATTGCCTTTATATATTTCGCGTAATTTTTTTACATTGTCTATATCTTCTGGCTGATAGCCTTCTCTTTCTGCCAAAGATTTTTCACCTTCTTTCACCGTAAGCGGTGCATGTAAACATCGGTTTAATTCTGTGCCTGGTTTATCGGGAACTAGTTTTGCGAGTAAATTAGATTCAGATAAAGGCAAGTCCATTACACGGGCAACGTCTTTAATACTACTTTTAGCAGCCATGGTACCATAGGTAACAATTTGTGCAACTTGTTCCTTGCCATATTTATCTACTACATAGTCAATTACTTTTTGACGGCCCTCATCATCGAAGTCCGTATCAATATCGGGCATGCTCTTACGATCGGGATTTAAGAAACGCTCAAATAGTAATTGATATTTAATGGGGTCTATATTCGTAATTCCTATACAATAAGCCACCACAGAGCCTGCCGCAGAACCTCTACCGGGCCCTACAAACACACCCATATCTCTTCCAGCTTGAATAAAATCACTTACAATTAAAAAGTAACCCGCAAAACCCATGGTACGAATAGTGAATAATTCAAAATCGATACGCTCTTGTAATTCAGTGGTTATTTCAGGATATCTTTTATGTGCACCTTCCCAGGTGATATGTTTTAATAATTCCCACTGGTTCATATTCGCTTCCTTATGAATTTGGAATTCCTTTGGAATAGGGAAGGCAGGAAGTAGAATATCTTTTTTTAAATTCAGTACATCTACTTTATCTACAATGGCATTGGTATTGTCAATAGATTCAGGAATGTCGCTAAATAGCGCTTTCATTTCTTCCTGTGTCTTAAAATAAAATTCGTTATTCGGAAATTTAAATCTTCTGTTTTTAATTTGTAGTTCATCGTTTACAAAATCGTCGAAACCCGGAGTGGCTTGTTTCTCTCCTGTATTAATACATAATAAAATATCGTGGGCATTGGCGTCGTCTTCATTAATATAATGACTATCGTTGGTAGCAATAACAGGCACTTTAAATTTTTTGGCAAATTTTAAAAGTTGCGCATTAATAATTTCTTGCTCCGGTATTTTATGTCTTTGAATTTCGATATAATAATCTTCTCCAAAAATATCCAACCACCATTTGAACTCTTTTTCTGCAGTGGCCTCATCTTGCTTTAAAATAGTTTGAGGCACATAGGCACCAATACAACAAGTAGTGGCAATTAAACCTTCATGGTATTTTAAAATTAATTCTTTATCAATACGAGGGTACTTACTATACATGCCTTCAATAAAACCAAGTGAAGTAAGTTTAATTAAGTTTTGATAACCCACTGCGTTTTTAGCAAGCAGTACTTGGTGAAAGCGTTGGTCTTTAGCGTCCTTGGTAAATTGTTTGGCATGTCTATCTTTTACTACATAAAACTCGCAACCCACAATAGGTTTCACCACAGGCGCTAGAATATCTTTTCCTTCTTTATCTTTTCCAATGACCTTGGTTTTTTTCCAAGCCTGACTTACAAATTTAAAGGCCCCAAACATGTTTCCGTGATCGGTAATGGCTAAAGCCGGCATATTATCGCCTATGGCTTTATTATATAAGCCCTCAATAGAAGCGGCACCATCTAGTAAAGAGTATTGGGTATGAACGTGTAAATGGGAAAAACTAGGCATTCGGATTTTGGGCTAAGGCTACAAATATCGTTAAAAACCAATGGCAAAATGGCCTTAATTTTCCACAAAAAAGGGTTAAAAATGGGGTAATTATTCCTTTTTAGCTTGACTTAACTTAACTTGCCTACGATGTTAAAAAACAAGCAATATCTGTATATATGTATGGTGCTAGCAGCTAGCAGTTTAGCAAGCTGTAGTTCTTTAAAGACTATATCTTCAAATGTGCAAGCAAAGGCGCAAAAAATAACGGCAAAAAAGCCAAGGCCAGTGGAAATTAATAAAGGCAATACTGCAGGGGGAGAAATTGAATTTTTAACGAATATATCGGTAACGCCGGGTAAGATTTATATAAAAAATGAATCGGATGGACTTAGTGCAGAACCTGTCACTACCAGTGCTACTAGTTATGAAAAAATGCCTTCTAATTTATCGGAGGTTGAAAAATTAAATTGGCTGCAATTAAAGTATTCTATTAAAATGGATATTGCGGTGGAGTCCATTATAAATATTCCACTACTTCAAAAAATAGATGAGTGGTGGGGCACACCTTATAATTTAGGGGGCAGTACCAAAAACGGAGTAGACTGTTCTTATTTTACCCTTGATGTGATGAAGGATATTTATAATGTAAATTTAAAACGTACCGCTGCCGAACAATACGAGCAGAGCACTAAAATTGAATGGAACGATTTAAAAGAAGGCGATTTAATTTTCTTTAAAGCCGATGGCAGAAGAAATATTTCACATGTAGGTATATACTTAGCGAATAATAAATTTGCGCATGCTTCAACAAGCCAAGGGGTAACTATTACCGACCTGGCAGATCCTTACTGGCAAAGAAGATTATATAGTTTAGGCAGGGTAGCTGCGCAGAACTAATAACGCTTCATTTACTCATCATCTTTCTTTAATTTACTAGCAAAAACTTTTTCAAATTTTTCTAGCTTAGGCCCAATTACATAACGGCAATAACCTTGACTAGCATTATTGTTGTAATAATTTTGATGATAGCTTTCTGCAGCATAAAATTTTGAGAAGGCTGTAATTTCTGTAATGATGGGTTTATCCCAAGCCTTTGCTGTAGTTAATTCGGCTTTATACTTTTCAGCTACTTCTTTTTGATGTTCGTTGTGAAAGAATATTACACTTCTGTATTGAGGGCCTACATCATTACCTTGTTGATTCGGTGTGGTAGGATCATGTGTTTTCCAATACACAGCTAATATATCATCTAAACTAATTTTAGTAGTATCAAATGCAATTTGACATACTTCGGCATGGCCCGTATTTTTATCACATACTTGTTCGTAAGTAGGGTTGTCTACAAAACCGCCGCTATAGCCGCTGGTTACTTTTACAACGCCTTCTAATCTTTGATAAATGGCTTCGGTACACCAGAAGCAGCCCGAGCCTAGGGTAATGGTTTCAGTATGGGTCATATCTATTTTTTTAGATTTTTTTTGTTTGGTTGGTTGTGCGCAAGCCGATAAGCATATTAAGGATAATGATAGCAAAAAGGCTTTATTTATTAGTTTCATAAGTAAGGGCTTGTCTTTTTTGTTAATTGGCATAATGGTTTATATCCAGTTCTAAATTATAACAAAATTTGCTTCCATTTGTTCTCATTTAGTTAATGTTTATTTAACTAAATTTGTGCACTATTTAGACCCTATGCGCGTATACCCCGAAAATGCCCTTACTCAATTAGAATTTGATAAAATCACCGCTATTTTATTAAACTATTGTCAGACCAATATGGGGGTAGAGCAGGTGAATGAAATGCGCATTCATACCCATCAAACATATATCGAAGTAGCCTTAAGACAAACTGAGGAGTTTAAGTTCATTAAACTAGCGAACCAATATTTTCCTACTGACTTTATTTTAGACATAAGAAAGGATTTAAAATTACTAGGCATTCCTGGTGCGCAGTTAACTGGGGAGCAGTGGTTGCTGGTTAGAAAATTATGCGATCATATTCAACAAGTATTTAAATGGTTTGATGCAGAAAGGCAGATGGCTTATTCTAATTTATATGAGGTGGTGAAAAATGCCTACTATGAAAAAGCCATTATTGAATGTATTGATTTAATTATAGACGATAGAGGTTCTGTTAAAGACAAAGCATCTGATGACCTTGCTAAAATTAGACATCAGTTATTTAAAAAAAGACAGGAGCTGCGCCGCATTTTTGAAAAAGTGGTGCAACGATTAGCAAAGTCGGGTTATACTGCCGATATAGATGAAAGCTTTAGCAATGGCCGTAGAGTAGTAGCTGTTTTTTCTGAATATAAAAGACAGGTGAAAGGTTTTTTACATGGAGAAAGTGATAGTCGAAAAACTGCATTTATTGAACCTGAAGAAACTATTGAACTTAATAATGAACTCTATGGATTAGAACAAGATGAATTAAAAGAGGTTCAAAAAATATTAAGGGCCTTAACCGCACAGTTGTCACCTTATTCATCTTTGATTTTAACCTATACTCAAATAATTGGAAGCTTCGATTTTATAAGAGCCAAGGCCTTACTTGCTATAGATATGAATGGTAATAGACCCATGGTGCACAATAAAGCCATTACACATTTAATAGATGCTTATCATCCCTTGCTATACATATATAATAAGACATCGGGGAAGAAAACCATTCCTGTTAATTTAGAATTAGACGACGAAGCGCGTATATTAATTATAAGTGGACCTAATGCAGGAGGTAAGACGGTGTCGATGAAAACCTTGGGCTTAAATCAAGTAATGTTGCAAAGTGGATTACTTGTGCCTATGAGTGCCACTTCACAAATGGGTATTTATAAGCAATTATTTATTCAACTCGGAGATACACAAAATTTAGCCTTTGAATTAAGTACTTATTCAAGTCATTTATTACACATGAAGCATTTTATTGAAAATGCCAATGGTAAAACTTTGTTTTTTATAGATGAACTAGGAAGTGGAAGTGACCCTCATTTAGGCGGAGCCTTTGCGGAAGTGATATTGGAAGAATTATCGAATAGACATGCTCAAGGTATTGTGACCACCCATTATTTGAATTTAAAAGTAATGGCCAATCATAATAAAGGCATTATTAATGGAGCCATGCAGTTTGACGAAGTGAAGCTTGAACCGAAATACCAATTAGTAATAGGTAAGCCTGGTAGTTCTTATACATTCGCTATTGCAGAGAGAATTGGGCTACCAAAAAATTTAATTAATAGAGCTAGAAAATTAGTTGACGGCCATCATTTTGAATTAGATAAATTATTAAACCGAACTGAACAGGATTTACAGTTGGTACAAGAAGAAAGAAAAGAGTTACATAAAAAGTTAAAAGAAAATGATAGCCTGAAAACAGAACTTGATAAAGTGCTTCATAAGGAAAAGCATATTCAACAAATAGAAATTTTAAAAGAACAGAATAGGGTTTCTGAAGAAAAGTTTGCTTACTTGAAAGATATGGAGCGAAAAATAAAGCAAATAGCACTGGACTGGAAAAAGTCGGAGAAAAAGGAAGAAGTAATGAAGAATTTGTACAATTTACTTTTCAAGAAAAATGATGCAATTGTTATTAATAAATTGGCTAAAAAAGTTGACAAACATTATAAAGAAACAAAGCAACCTATAATAGTGGGTGCCATGGTGAAATTAAAAAAGAATTATCAGGTTGGAGAAGTGATTGGCTTTAAAGGCAAAAGAGCCATTGTGAAAATAGGGCAGCTTCCTATGAATATTGATGTAGAGGATTTAATGGTGGTGGAGAAAATTGAAGAAGT
>OCVQ010001014.1_pt1 | contig 23063 bp, 20 predicted proteins | sample 1539061 | NCBI WGS metagenome assembly OCVQ01 (sample SAMEA3355526, study PRJEB22509) | marine metagenome | biome: marine; feature: river plume; material: water | place: USA | collected 2010-08-08 | depth 0.5 m | reverse complement strand
CTTATTCGATAGCGTACTTCCAACTGCTTTCTTTTCCCGAAAGTCAACCACAGTATGTGCACTTACTGTGGATTTTTTAGGCTAGACTCAGTATTATTGAGCTACTTCTTCTGTAGATTCAACAACGTCAGCTTCTGCTTCAACGTGGCCAGGACCTGGTACCTCGTCTTCAGTAGGAAGCACAACTTCTGTGTTGTTGTCTTCAACAGGAGCAGCCTCTTCGTTACACGCTACTGCAGCAAATGCTAGAGCAGCAAACAAAAGAACTTTCTTCATGTCTTTTCGTTTTAGGGTTAAAATCTGAAAGTGATCTTCCGTAAGATCATGCTTTCATTGCGGAGGCGGTAGGATTCGAACCTACGGACCTGTTACAGTCAACAGTTTTCAAGACTGCCGCGATCGACCACTCTGCCACGCCTCCGGGTGTTATTTTATTGAAGCCAATATGTCAAAGAACAAGTGTTTTGTACACGTCTGGGTTGTGCGGATGAAAGGAATCGAACCTTCACTCTATCACTAGAACCAGATCCTAAGTCTGGCGCGTCTACCAATTTCGCCACATCCGCATAAAAAAGGGAGTCTGTAACCAGGGTCTCCCGTCTTTGTGTAACCAAAAAACAAAGAACAATCTTATTATGCTATTTATACACCTTACTGAAATCAATGTTTCATTTGATGTAAAATATTTTAGTGAACCGAGAAGGATTCGAACCTTCGACCTACGCATTAGAAGTGCGTTGCTCTATCCAGCTGAGCTACCGGTCCATAATGACCTCTTTGCTTTTGATTACCGTAAGTAAAGAACGTTTGCTTATTGCTGTATTTATACTCTTCAGCTGGAGTTTGTTTCACTTACTCAACAGAAACTTTCTTAGTCTCGTTGATCTTTTGAAAGTCGTACTTTTTGATGTACTCATTCAATGCACGACCCTGTGAAGAAGCAGTTGAGAAAGAATTGTAGTCTTCGACGGATACGCCCTCGTAAACGTAAGTTGCATGATCAAAGTGAACGGTCAAGACCTTATGCTCGTAGTTGTATGAGCTTGACTTAACAGTCGATGAGTTGTAATGATTTGTCTGTGTAACTACCATTTTGTTCTGCTTTAGATGACTGTTATACTCACTCCAGTGTGTTTGTTTCAAAAAGAAATAAAGTTAATAGGATTTGAAACTAAGCTGCCCAGGTGAGCATAAAAGACTTGGGTTGCAGGTCCAGGGGTAAGATTAACCCCTTAAGTTGTCGATGTTTTGGACTTCAACGTACAGATTAGCATCCAACCTGTTTTTCAACTGTGTCATGACTATTAACAATTGTTCGTTTGATTTTAGAAGCGGAGACTCATCTGGAGCCTTTCCGTCTTCTCCAGCTTTTGGTTTAGTTAAACCAACTGCATTCGTAACTGCTGTAACTGTATTGCCCAGTGCTTCGCCCAGTGTTGTGTTATCGGTTGTCATGGTATGAACCGCTTCGGCCAAAGCTTCAAGCGTCTCAACAAGAAGTTCTTTCATCGAATCAATTGCATCAGCACCGCCAGCTTTAGCTAGATTATCAAGGGCTTGGAACATCTCTTTGGTAGCGGTCATACCTTCAATGTTGATTTTATTGCTAGCTTTAGCTAAGTTGTCGTACGCCTTTGCAATTGTAGTCATGTCTCTAGCCTGGTCTGAGAAATCCATCTCATCAAGATCTTCCAGGAATAGTTTAGCTCTTTCAAGAGCGTGTGGTTGAACCATTGCCATCGCAGAGAAGGAACCGGCAATATCTGTCATTGGTTTAACTAACTCTTTAATCTTTGGTGCGTTGTCAGCCAGGATGATCAAAATATCAACCGCAGTCTTAGATTCTTCAGCTCCAAAAAGGCTAGAACCCCAATCGAGGACGCCCGTTATCAAGTTTCCAATCGAACCTCCGATGCCAGAAACAACATTAGCGCCGGTAACAGCACCCGCGAACAGTGCATATGCACCGCCTATTTCTAATAAAGATATTGCTATACCACCTGCTTTATCTACTGGGATTTGTTCAGAAAAGTACTTAACAAAGTCAACCATAGCGTAGAATGGTTGCATCACAGAATCAGCAATCAATTTAGCTGTACCCACTGGATCATCGGGTGCCAAAAATTTAAACGCTGAAAGTGCTCCACCCATAGCTCCTAACATTGCAACAATGCCAAGGGCTCCTGTTAGGATACCTTTCATACCGACTTTACTAAGAATATACGCTGGAATAGCCATTAGAACTGCAGTGGCTGCAATTGCCAAAACATATTCCATCGGCGGAAGGGCTGGTAGATTATTAACATCTATGTCTGCAGCTCCTGTAATCATTGCCCAAGTTTTAATCGCTAATGCAAAACCACCGATCATTATTGGAAGTACTGCACCTGCTAGTAGAACTGTTTTAAGATCTAGATTGCCCCCCATTAACGTTGAAAGCAATGCAAATGTACCGGCTGCAATAAGGGCTATGAAACCAAACTTCAACAGCCATTCGCCTTCTGGCATTGGAGCATAGGTAGTTGGGGCCAATAAATTCCAAGTTTGTAAACCAAGGGCCAAACTGCCCAATAGGAGCGGGAATGCAACGGCTACGGCACCCATAACTGCAAGTAATTTTATTGGATTACCAGCAATAGGAGTAATGGCTTCGGCAATCAACTTAAACGAATAAGCCATCGGTATCATTGCCACAGCAACAAGGGCTGCAATACCAATCTGAGCAAGACTGATATCAGTTGGAATAAGCTTAAGCATGTATGCAGTACCTACTACAATAGCTGCCATACCGATCATTGCTATGCCGGCCGCTCCTACGGCACCAAACATACCACTGATATCAGCTCCACTTTGACCGTACTCAGCGCCGACACCAGCATACGATCCGCCAACATTCATGCTACTTTGCATACCTGAAATAGCTTGAAGCACTTGAGTAAATGCCCAAGCCATAGGAATCATAGCAATAGAAACTGCCAATGCGAGTCCAGCCTTTACTAAAAGCATTGGATCTGGTTCAATCATGGCTAAAATCTTACTTGATAGCATCACAATGGCTGCCATACCAATCATTGCAATAGCCCCGCCACCGACTGCACCTATCATGCCCATAACGTCAGTGCCGCTAGAAGTCATACCACCTTCAGCGCCTGCGTACGATCCAGAAACTGAAGTAGACTTAGAAATACCAGCTAAGCTTTTAATAATTTCTGTAAATGGTGTTGCCATTAAATACAATACGCCCGTGGTTGCCAATGCAACGCCAAATTTAACTAACATTTCGACTGGATTACCAACATTAATCATACCGATTAGAGTAGCCGAAGCCACAACAGCACCTGTCATAGCAATCATTGTTGCAGCAACACCAGCGCCAACACCGGCAATCTTGCCAAATTCACCCAAGTCCTTAAAGGCAAAACCAAATGGGCTAGTACCTTTATCCTTTCTGGTAGTGTTTTCAGCAATCGTTAAAAGAATCTTGTTCTGAACATTCAAAAGCTCTTCGACACGACCCATAGAAGCAGCAGTCATAGAAACACCGGAAACAACCTCGGCCATTTGGGCTGAGTTTGATTCAGAAATTTTAGCTACTTTGTCTAGGATACTGTTCGTAAGCTGTGAAGCCTGGAACATTTTACCGGAATTGGCAGAATTTGATGCTGATGGCATTTAGCTATTGTGGGCTGTTTTTGAGCTGCGGGTTTTATTACGCTAATCTAGCTGTATCTATATATCAAAAGCAGGGAGTCTCCTCCCTGCTCTTGAATTACATTTTAGGCATCTTTGGGGTACTCATCTTAGGTACCGACATTTTTGGCATGCTCGGTTGCTTATATTTAGAGTACTGTCCAGCTGCATCGTTTTGTTTATCGTTAGCTTCTTTCTCCGCCTTTAAGTGATCCGTTAGATCTTTAACTAGATAATGGTACTCGTAGTAGTCCATATTATCCAGTTCCGAAGGCTGAACATGCAGCTTAAGATAAATGTAGAACTTGGTCTTAAAGAAGTTCTGTAGCGATATCTTGAATAATGAATAGAGATTTGAGGCCGTCACGAAACCCGATAGGGACCTCCTCCGTAGCGTCCCCGATGGTAACCATCATTGTTGGTTTAATACCGACTTTCATTTGCTCTGCTAACTTGTAGATCAAAGAGTATTTTCTGTGATCCCATCCGTTCATCTCAACTTCAACTTCGAACATCTTTGTTTGGGTAAAGTTTCTCCAGTCAGTTACGATGTAAGGCATAACTTGTAGTAGAGACTGATCGATGATTAGACCCCTTTGTTGTCTGTCTCTGATGTACTTGGTCACTTCTTCCATGATACCGATCGAAGGCGGTCTCATTTCGATTGTACCGAAGCTCTTAGTCTTGATCACGTAAGCTCTGGCTTCTTCGTCGTAGTAACGCTCAACTTCTTCTGGAATCTCGAAATACTGGAAGTAGTCTCTCTTGATTTCGATATCGTGCTTCTTACCGTCTTTAGTCTGGTGTGAAACTCTTAGAATGTTCTCAGGTTCTGGGAAAGTCAAGTCTCTGATCGACAACAATAGGAAGAATCTATCTTCTTCTAGAATGTCTTTAACCGTGAACTTGCCAGTCTTTGAAGAAACTTGTGAACAGGCTTTAACGATTGCGTTTAACTTCTCGTCGATGTCAAGCATGTTGCCTTCGTCTAGGGTTGAGAAGTGTCTGATCTCAGCGACTTTTGCAGATCTGATTGTGATTTTGGCGTCTGCCGGGTAAAATGCACCGCGCGAAGGTAATTCTGCAATGTCAATGTCGATCCAACCTAAAAGGTCTTTACCGGATTGGACGTCGTTTGTAAATCTGGCCATGGAAGCCTTACCAAGACCCTTGGATTTGATTTCTTCTTGAATTGAGTTTTTCTCAATGCCTTCTACCATTTTTTGATAGTCGTTTTGCTCTTCGCTCATAATTATTTGTTTTTAAGTTGCTTTAACTTGGATTTATTGAATGATTTTTGATCCTCCGATCGATTATCGATCTCATGTCTGATTAGATCTCTAATAAATGCGCTCATTGAAATTGGTCTAGTTCCGTTCTCAATAGCCTCATTCAAAATGATTCTGTTTAGAATAGCGACCTCTTCTTCCGATAAAAGAACCTGTAGCTTTTTAGTTAATTTGGACTCGTTCATTGTTATTATAATGATATGATATTACATTTTGAATTGAGTTAAAAAAGGGAGCAAGCTGTGAGGCTTGCTCCTCTTTATAAACATATCTTTGAAGATTATACGATATCTTCTTTCCAAGAGTCAACTCTCCAAGTAACTTCTAGTTCCTGTGGATCAGCTGATTCATAGTCACCACCTTCTAGGAATGGTAGTGCTGAAGAGATGAATGCATCTTCTAGTGTGATGGTTCTGAAAATATCACCAGCTCTATTGAACTGTGTAACAATAATAGTACCAACGTAGTCTTTCTTTAGACCCATAGCGCCCGTTGCTGGGTTGTAGATCAAATCTCTCCACTGCTTTAGAGTCTTGTATACGTATGCTTCGTTTGCTTCGTTAAGGTTCAACGTAAACGAAATAGCTACGTCAAGTGAAGTAGAATCTGGCTGAGAAGCAAAAGATCTAGTAACGAACTTGAACTTCTGTTCAGTTGTACCGATTTCTTTGTTGATTTCAAGGCCTGAAATTGACTTAACGTGCTGAAGAAGCATGTTAGCACCCGCAACACCAGCCGGTGGAAGGATTGTTACTTCGAATAGGTTCTGTTGAACAGGTTCGAAGTTTCTACCTCTTCTGCTAGTTTGATCGTTTGAATAATGTGGTAATGGCATTTCTTCTATAGCTTTTTTTATATATCCGTTTAGCTGAAGTTACCTGAAGCGATTTCACCAGTGTTTAGGATTGTAGTTCTGTGAACCACGATCTCTAGACCCTTAACTGGCTCTACGTAAGTATCGATGATACCCATGTTAGCGTCAATCACGTCGTTAGTGTTGTTCGATGTATCCATAACGTTCTTGTAGTCGTAGATACCAAAGTCAGCTTTAACTGATTCCATGAATGAATCAGCTAGAGTTTTGATTTCAAGTCTTGTTTGAGCAGTGTTGAACTCGAACACGTAGTTCTTCAAGATGGCTGCAATGCCGTCTTGGATATAGATCAACGCTTCTCTTACGTGAGCTGATGATAGAGCAGACTGGACAGACTGTTGAGCTGTCTTGTTGCCTAGGATTGTCAAACCAACGCCTCTTTGGAAAACGATTGGGTTGTAACCGAATGGCTCAAGAACGTCTCTGTCTGACTTGTCGAAAGCATATTCTGCACCAACAACACCTGAACCTGAAACAACGCCTCTTCTTGGACCTGCAACAATTGCCCATGGCACTGACGCAGTGTATTTGTCGATGAAGTTGTTTGAAACATAAGCTGCAGGTGGAACAATGATGTTCTTATTGTTCTCTCTAACAACTAGACCTGGACCGTAGTAGAACGCGTAGTTCGCACCGTCATTGATACCTGGTAGGGTGTACAATGCAGTTGGGTTATTGTCTAGGTTACCGCCAGTTGCAACGTAATTTACGTTGAACGAACCGTTAGAGTCAACGAATGAAGGATCTGTAGATGCCTTAAATTCGAAGATCATTGGTGCGTTTAGGATAGCAGCAGCGTTTTGTCTGTTCTTAGCCAATGAAGACAATTGAATTTTGTTCATAATGCCATTTGCAGCTTCGTAAGAACCGAAGGTGTCAACGACATATCTGAAAGTAATATTATCTTTGTCAACTAGTGCATTCGCTAGGTTTGTACCTGCGTTAATAGCGTCCAAACAATCTTGAATGTTTTGAGCAGCGATCGTAGCACCCGCTAGAACGAATGGTGCATACACTGAAGATGCTTCTTCAAATGTTGCGTATGCTGCGCCGAAAGCAGCAGCTGGAGTTGTGTGCGTGTAAACTGTGTAAGTTTGAACTGGGAAAAGACCCGCAGTATTAACAGTCTTAACGATTCTTGTTACTCTAGCAAGTCTGTTAATTGCACCCGCATCAATGTACTGACCAACCTTAAGATCAAATGCAGGAACTGCTGCATCTGTACCGCCGTTAGCGATTAGGTCAGCCTCATCGTATGTGAATGTTGCAAAAGATGCTGTTGCAGCGTAAACCCATTCAGCACCTACAGCAACATCTCTGTCGCCAGCTGAAATAGAGTAAGAAAGGTTATCGTAAGCCTTAGAGTTATCGTGAATGTGACCAACGATGTCAAGTTTAGTACCAGCCTCATCAGTAACAGCATCTTCTAGAACTGCACAGAATAAACCTGTTCTTCTAGCATCGTTGTTAATCATAGACTCGACGTACATTTGATTGCCTTCTAGGTCTACGAAACCAGGTAGAAGTGAACCAGTGTACTGTGCAACTAGAGAAACTTGTCTTAGGTTAGAGAACTCAACAAGCTTAGTCTTGTCTAGACCGTCGGCGTTAAAGTATGCGCCGTAGACTGGATCAGTATCCATTACAGCTGGATTAAAAGAACCCTTAAATACGAATACGTCAACCATGAAGTCTGACATGTAATCGAAATCGTTTAGGTATGAAGGAACGTTACCTTCACCGTACCACTCTCTTGCTGTGATATCGAAACCGTTTGTGTTAGCAGCCTTTCTTACAAACACAGTGATTGGATCCTGCTTGATATTGATGAATCTCAAAACATTGTTGTTAGTCAAAAGACCTACAACGTTGTTGACTGCATCGTCAGACGGTGTCCAGAATTTTTCAGTGTTGAAGAAGTTCGCGTAAGCGGAAGTGTTAGCCATAGTAACCGCAGCGTCATCTGATGCGTCAGTAACAGGCGCTTGATAAGAAATCAGGTCTGATGACTCGATGTTAGCTGTGTTAAGAGCTAGGATAGGGCCTCTTGTTAGGGCTGCAAGCGCAGATCTGTGGAAAAACATACCCTTCTTTTCCAAAGCACGATCAATGCTACCAAAAACATTGATGAATTGCTCTGTAGATTCAACTAGAACTGGAGTGTTGTATGGACCCTTTTTAGAGTGACCAACTACCAATCTGATTGTCTCAGCTGGGATGTTAACTGTCTGCGACTTGTCAAATTCAAGACGGTAAACACCTGAACTCTTGAATTGTAGAAGTTGTGGACTTAGTGCCATAATTATTGGACTTTATTTTTTTGCTTTATCTATATATCCGGTTGACCTTCGATCTTTTACTAATTTAGCAGATCATAAATGTCAAATTGCATATCCCCATCACCGGTGCTGTCCTTGTAAAGAATCTCTTCCATGTGATCGTGAAGTTCTTCGTCAACGTGATCCAGTAATTCTTCAATAAAATCTGCATAGTCAACTGTTTGAAGAAATTCACCGATAGTTACACACGTCATGACGACGTCGTCGTTACCGTGTTGAGCACCGTAAGAACCATTAGGTAGGGTACCAAACATCGAAGCCTCGACTACAGTTTCCCACTCTGAGAAATCTATCCGGTGAGACTCGACTAGTTTTTTCAAGTTCTGACACATGACAGCTTTGTTGTCAGATTTGACTCTAACGCCCGGTTTTAGTGTTCTGGCATCGTGGCGGTGTTTGAACCTAACGATCATTTCTTCATCAAAGTCGTTTCGCTGTGGGAATAGGGTTTGCAAGTATTTGATCAGAATAGAACCGTAAGTGTTGTATTCGATGATCAGTTTGGTATTTTCTGGGTTGAAAATCTCAACAGCCAATGTGTAAAGCACTTTGGCAAAGTCTTCGATTACATGTTCGTTGGACCTAAAAATACCGACCTGTTCCAACTTAAAGAAATCGTACATCGCGCCAGGGTTTGGTAACAGTCGCATGTGTTTCTTTGGCATCGGTACGATTTCGAACATGTTGATTACTGAGTAGTCACCTCCGTTTCCTTCGGCGATATCAACCGAAAAGACAAAGTAACGACTTTCATCGTGTAGATCATCAACGTCGACATCCGGTCTGAACCACAAGTAGCTCTTCAAGTCCATGTTAATGTTCTCAAAGTCTTCAAGATCCTCATACTTGTATCTAACCATACCCTTGCGCAATTTTTTCATGGTCGCTGGGTCGAAAAGTAGGTTTGACGAAGATACAAACTCGTTACCGTATTGACGGTTGAATGCTTCTTCCGAACCTAAGTTACCAAGTTCTCTTTTGTACCACAAGTCATCTCTTTCTGGATGTTGCCACCAGTCAATGCGCATTGATTTATACGCGTTTTCTCCACGTTCGGCTGCAGAATAGATATCATAGAACTTGTTGAAACCGTTCGGCGTTGATGTGATGATAATTCTAGAAACCTTAGAGGCTGAAAGCGTTGGATAAACGTTTTCATAGAATGCATCTACAATTGAAGGGTGAATGTGCGCAAACTCGTCCAGAAACAGCGTATGAATGGTAAAACCGATACCGGCTTTGGCCGTAGTTGACTGACCAACCAATCGACAACCGTTGTCACACTTCACGTTCATAACGTCGTATTTAACAATGCCGGGTTTCATAAAGAAGGGCAAGTTCTCAATTACAGTCTTGGCCTTATCGATGATTTCTTTAGTCGTATCAGATTTATTGGCGAGCAGTAGAGTGTTCTTATCTACTTGAAACGTTAGATACCAAGCATTGAAGATCGAAGCTGTTACAGTCTTACCCATCTGACGAGAAGCCAGTACAATGTTGAATCTTTCGTTTTGAAAGTTTCTCAACATGTCCTTCTGATAATCTCGTAGGGCAACCCTTCTGATGCCCTCATCTGTCATAACTACCGCGTACTTTTCCGCAAAGTATACGATGTCGTGTGCACATCGGGCCAATTCAGTTATCTCCTCTTCGGTATATTCAAACACGATGTTACCCTTGCGCAAAAACTGCTTACCTTCGTAAAACGGCATAGCAATTTTTGGCTTGTAACCCTGGTCCATTGCAATTACCAGGTCATTAACCTTTTTGGTTGACCAAACTAACTTGGAAGCAGCCGTCTCGTCGCCGTCCTTAGGAATCCAAATGTTATCTCCTACGTAGTCGCCCATTATTCAATTGATTCGTCTTCAATCTCTGCGTCTTCAATAGTATTATTACCAACGATACCGGCTTGAATTTGCGCCATTAGATCTTTAGTACCTCTTTGAATGTTCGAAGAACCTTTAGAACCACCGCCGACCTCCTCTTCGATCTGGCGATTGGTCTTTTGCTGGTAAAGTTCAGAGTCCCTTGCGATACGCTTCATCGACTCTTCGGTTGCCATCAAATACATGGTCTGTGACTTAATGATATCAAGCATCGACTTTTGTAAAGTTGCTAGCACTTCAAACATTCTTGGGGCCAAATCTCCATCTTCGATGGTTTGAAGCAACGTTGTCAGAGCTCTTTCTCCGGCTTGAAGCTGATAAACAAGAGAACTCATGGTCATCTCGTCCATCTTCTTTTTAGCCTTAACGTATTCGTTTTGTTCGATGATGTCGGCGTCCAAGTAGAAGCGCATCAGTGCATCGATTGTTTTCTTAGCTTGTTTATCTGCGCTGCCTTTAGCTTCCATGAAGTTAAAGGTTGGCATCTGTTGGGCCGGCAGTTGTGGATCGATATCTACGATGCCCTCTAGGGATTCGTCTTCACCGATTAAACTATCCAGTTCGTTCCTAATCTCGTCCGCTTGCGAACGCAAGGTCTTCTTATCTTGTGACATAAAGTTTAAGTATTACCTTATTCTGATATTATATATCAAAACTTCGGGATGCCGCCGATCTTGGCAGCTCTTTGTCTCCAGTTGTTCATTACTTCTTCTCTGGTCTCTGGAGTCAAATAGTCTTGGGTATCCAAGTATTTGTTAACAGTATCGATCATCGGTAGCTTTTTCTTCTTAGCTTCGTAACGAAGACCCTGTAAATTAGCATCGACCTCTTTTGGCAACAGCAAGTACATGTGTTTTGGTAGAATACCGGCCTTGATTAATGATCTCAAATGTTGATCGTCTTCAATCGGCTTACCGGCTCTGTAGTTACCGATACCTTCGCCACCTTGTGTAATGTGTTCGATTTCGTGTCTGATCACGTCGGCCAAATGCATATAGATCTCTGACCAATAACCCGGTAACCATTCAGGATTAACTGCAAAATCAATTTGCAAAAACGGAGTCTGATCAATATCATCGTCTTCATCGTAATCCCTGGCATCGGCACCTGTAGAATCCAAAATGTCAAACCCCTTTGATTGAAACAATAGCGTTGCGTAATAGTCAAATTCAAGGCCTGGCAATTCAACTTGCTCCATATAGTAGCCTTCGCTCTTACCGCTTTTCCAGTCGGTAGCCCATTTCTTAAAAGTATCTCTTAGTAATTGGCCGGCAATAGCGTCCAATCTAACCTTTTTCTCGTTGAGTTCTGAAAACTCTTCGTATAGTTTGACGTATTTCATTATCTAGCGTTTCTGTATCTTTGGTATGATAGTGATGGGATTGCATTGTCGATAACTGTAGCCAAATGAGCGTCTCTGACCAGCGTTTGGTTCAATATGTTTGAGTGTTGTTCCTGTTCGATGGTCTTTTTCCAAATGCGAATGTTTGTCATCTTTAGCTTGCCACCGCGAAGTTGGTAACCACGATCGACGTCCCAAATAAAAGCTTGAGTAACAGGTCTGACCTCGCTGAATTGTAGAACCAGGTTGTTGTCACCGTCTTGTGGTCTTGTAAAGTTTAGTGACTCATCTAACCAGTAGACGTAAACACCAATCTCTCTAAAATCGTTGCTCATATTGACAACAACGCCGTACCACTCGTCAGTGCCCAATACTAGACCATGTAAGAACGTATGTGCTTGGTTATTAATCATGAACTCTATCTTCGAAGAAGACATACGCATCGTTAGACCCACTCCAAACTGTTCACCCTGCAATACAACATACTTGGTATTATCTAAGTTGTCGAAAGTCGGTTGGAACCAGAACGTAAAGGCCAGGTTATCGGTCTGCGCTTGAGAACCGTTTTGTAGGTACTCAACAGCTACTTCATCAGTAGTAACAGTTGACAGGTCGTAATGGTGTTTAGCAACCACAGTCCATCTGTTTTTCAATGCGTAATCGTTGATCTTAACTAGGGCCGAAGAAGAAGTTCTAACTCCATCTTCCCAGATGTGAGAGACCGTCTGAAGTTGTTGAGGTTTAGTTGTCTTTGTGTACTCGTCTTGAATCTCAGCACCAAATATTTCTTCAACACCAACAATTAAATTTTCAAGCTCAGCTTCGGTTGTTGCGTTTTTAGTAACTGCAGATCTGTCTTGGTATTTACCAAGCATTACTCTCCAGTACGTGTGATTGACGTTAAACTCGTCGGCTAAAGTAACTGATTTAACCTCGTACATTTTGTTGTTCTTTGGGAAGTACAAATAGTCTTTAACCCTTGGGCGTTTGAACTGACCAAATGACTTCTCAAATTGATAGTGCGAAATGTGAATCTCAAAATCTTCAAATTCAATACCGAACATATCGAACTCAACAGCCTCTGTTGGAAATTCGTTGTCAGGTACAGATACTTTAACGTTCTGTTGGTCTACGACGTTCCACAGCGAGTGTTCCATGAAGATCACATCTTTGCTTCTAGCATCGGGCTCTGTCCTGTAATAGCGTACTTCCCAACCAAATATTTCGGTCGTAATTTCAGTTAACTGTCTGTAAAGGTTATCGCTCTTGGTTAGCGAGTAAGGCTTAAAGATGTTATCATCGTTGCAATCTGTCTTGATGTTAGCACAGCCGATATAGGCATATGGATCTGCGCAGTCTACACAGTATTGAGGGCATTCGATAATCTCACCTTCGGTTGTTTCAAGCGTAAAAGTAACCCCGATGAACGTAAGGCTTGAACCCATTGACAACGCATCGACTTCGGCCTTAATGTCAATCCAAAGCGGTTTTGTACCTGGCCAAACAATGAATTGCAAATCGCCAGGGTTTGAATTGTGTGTTAACGGTGCCCACTCATTGAATTCTTCATTAGTGTTTGACCACCTATAATAGTACGCGAATTGATTGTTGACGTTGGTCTCTACCATGAAAGTTACCATATTTGCAGAGAATGCAGCTGGTGACGTCAATTCAACGTGTATCGGGGAAACCTGTGAAGCGATTTCAAGCACCTGGTTACCCACGATGATGTTATCCCCAGGTGACATGTTAAAGTTGGTCCCAAAACCCGAAACGGTAGTAGACCCCTCAGTAAGACTGATCTTACCGATTGTAAAATCGTTATTAACACCGGCCAAAATAGACCAGTCAAGCACTTTAATCGTATTTAAGTACGGATCAACGTGCTTCGCAACTATGATATCGCCAATCTCAGTGGCTGTAGAACCATTTACCATATCCTATTTATATCTCAATCTTTTCATCGGTTGTGGGTGGTACTGAACCCCCTTTAACAGCGTCTTGTGGTTTGTAAACCTCACTGGCAATCCAAGTTGCAACGAAACCAGACAAAGATAAGAAGTAAACTGCCAAGTCGTTCAAATTGGCCTTGAACCAAATAGCAAAAGCGCCAACAATGGCCCACATAACTACCATGGCGTAAATCATAACTTCGCGTCTTGAGTTTGGACCCGGTTTCATGATACCTGTTTTTTCGGACGGGCGCCTTGTCTCACCCCAAATGTAAGTAGCAACATATGCTGTCAACGAACCGAAATATGCGGCTAATTGACTGTAATTAACGTCTCTAAAAGCGCCGTAAACGCCCATTGAGATCCACAAAAATACTACAATGTAAACCAGTTCCTCTCTTTTACCGAAGTTTGAAAGGAATGTTCTGATCTTTTCTTTGATCTTTTTCATTAAGAAAGCATATGCTTTCTTCTATATATCTCACCAATCTGTCACAAACAGGACTTCTGGGTTGTCGCCCTCCATCTTGGAATCAAAGCAATCTAGAATGTGACTGAGTGCTTCTGCCTGTTCGTCGTTCATGTCAACTGTATTTAGAGCGGCCTCGAGGGCTATCACAACAGTCTTGAGCTTAATGGTATGATATGGTTTTTGCATGTCAACCAGGCTGACTTTCTTTAGAATTTTGTTAAGCGATCTAACTACGTCGATTGGCAACATGTGTGACAATCTCGCTGTCATCTTTAAGATTTTGAAAGAATACTTGATCTGGCGCGTTGATCCGCTATAGTCCTCAACCATTCGACTGAAATGACGTTTACGGTTCAACGACAATTTGATCCACTTTAGATTTTCGAAATCTTCCAGCATCTTGATCAAGAAAAAGAGAGACGAGGCGTCCTTGTGAACCAAATCAAAATTGACAGACTTCAAGCGATTCAGCTCACGTTCAAAGTTCACATCCAATAGCATCTGCAACTGATACGGGTTAATTATGATCTCATCTTCGCGAACCGGCATATAATCAACTTGATTCAAACATTTGGTCCAAATCAAATTATCGTAGTGATTGTACTTAAATAAAGTCACGTCAATCACATCGACCATTGTGCCGGGGTTATAAGTCACGAAAGAGTCGCTCATCTTAGTAGACCTTGATGCTGTTTTCTATCTTCTGTAAGTCTGCGTAAAGGGCTTCGGGTACAAAGCGCTTAAGCTCTTCAAATTCTCTTTTGCCCATTTCGTTCTTGGTCATGTAAATGCGAACCGCGTCCTCAGATGGTATGTATTCTTCCTTGGTTTTAGCAACCTGGGATGACTTTTTGGTCTTGGTATAGATCCAGGTTGGCACGCCCTTAAAGCGCTGAGCGACCATCTGCCAACAGTCAACAACCGATCCACCATCAATGCCGTTGACGTTAAACATATTGGCATTCTCTGGAAATTTGATAGCAAAGAAGCGATTAATCATAAAGTTATGACGCTTCTTATTGTGTTGTTTAATAGCCTTATAATCATTAGGCTTGGTAAACATAATCTTGATGAAGTCAAACAGTTTAGTTTCGTCTAGCATAATAGTTATAGACCCAAAAATCTTTTAGTTTCTTTTGATACGAATAGAAGGATTCCAATAGATCTTTTGATCGGAATCAACGTTTGGTTGACGACCCGAAAGATCAACGTTAAAATAACTCATTTAGCTTTTTAGTTTTAGGCTGTTCGTTTTTTACAGGCTTTTCGCCAACTAATTTCAAACCAGAGAACGGATCCATATTTTCAGGCACCGATTGTTTGTCGCGGTCAGTGTAACCAGAACCCTCGAGAATCTTCTCCATTTGGGCCAAATTATTTAGATTCGGAGATTCGTACTTTTTGGCCACCTCCTTGTACATAGCATTCAAGATCGGCTCTGGAATAATCCGAACGTGAAGCAACATCAGTTGAATGTTTTGCATTAAGTTTTGGGAAATGAGCTCAGTTGTTGAATTGCCAACAACTCGATAGATCACATCACACATCTTTTGACGATTCTCTTTAACGAATAGGTGTTCGACTTGAAAGAGACCAAAGTCTTTCTCGTACTGTTCTAGAATGCGGTCAGCCTGTTTTTCAGTGATTGAGAATGTACGAAACTTACCGGTCTTAAGTTTCTTATCGTATGTTACAACCGAAGGAATGTTATCGCTTTTATCACCGATCAGAACCTTCTTAAAGATAAACTCACGGCTTTCGATCTCTTCAATGTTAACTCGATTGCGTTTGACCCATTCTTTAATGTCAGACTTAACACCTGTGCTGCTGGCTGACATATTGAATAGAAGATCATCGTTACTAACTTCGGTCTCAATAGACTCATCAAGCAGCTCTGAGAAGCCGGTGAAAGTTATCAAGTTACGCTTAGTGTTGTAGTACCATAATGTGTAACCGTCGGTAGCCTGAGTGTAATCAACAAGCTGAATCAGGTCACGGTCACCAGTCCAAACGATGCAATTGCGTCCTTGGTTATTAAGTTCTGTAGACCACGCAAACAGAATGTCGTCGGCTTCAGCACCGTTAGTTTGTTGAATGATAACGCCCTGCTTGGCCAAGTAAACTCTAAACTCATCGTAAATGTGGTACACTGCCGTCCAATTAACAGTCTCGTCAACCGTACGAGTGCCCTTATATTCAGCCTCTGGAAACAAGTCCTTACGCCATGACTTAGAGTCAACAGCTACAACGATTTGATCAATGAAAGGGCGCATCTTTCTGACTTCTGAAGCAAAGTCAATACAAAGCTTACGCATGAATTGAGCTTGTTCGTTTTCTTCACCCAATAAAACACCGTTCTTGTTGCGAGGCATGACATACAACCTACTGTATACAAAGTAGTTGCCGTCGATCATTAAAGTGTGTTTGCCTAGTTTCATAGTTTATATCTTATATCCATGCTAATATACAAAAAATATTTGACATGGTAAAATTATTGACGTACAATTGTCTGAATTTTATACACGCAGCTCAACATTGTAACGACCGGATCGATAACGTGCACTCGTTGGGCCTGATGTTCGGCCACAGCAATGATGATTTGTGGGATAAATTTAGCGGCTTGTGGTTTTTCTTGTCTAATGTACTCGACTAAATCTTGTCCAAGCGACTGTAACACATCGTCAACGCGGTTTGAATACTCGCTGACCAATAGTTTGTAGTTTTCAACAGGATCCACTTGGTTAAAGATCAAATCAAATACGTCTTTGTAAACACTATTGAAGCGTTTTACGTCTTCAAGACCAACTGTAGTAGTTCCTTGGGCCTTGTAACCCTGAAGCTTGTTCAGGGTAGTTCTCAAATCTGGAAAGTTACGACGAACAAACTCTACCAAAGCATCTTTGTCCATTGTCATCTCCTCCTCTTTGCAGACTTCGTGGATTCTGCGAATGTATTTTTTAGTTAACTCAACCTCTTCAGCCTTATCAAAATCAAAGTTGATGACTTCGAACCGACTAAGGATCGGATCCGGCAACTTGTTAATGTAGTTACACGTTGCGATGAAGCGAGAGTTACTCGCAAACTGTTCCATCGTAGCACGAAGAGCTTTGAAGAACTGATCAGACACACCGTCGACCTCATCGAGAATAACCACTTTGAACTTGTTGCGATCGTCTAGGATCGACATCGTAGAACAAAAGTCAGTGATTCGAGTTCTGATCACGTCGACCGACGTATCGGTCGAGGCGTTAATATATAGGTATGGTAACTCAAACTGATTAACAATGGCCTTGGCCGTTGAAGTCTTACCAGTACCCGGTGAACCAGCAAACAGCATGTTTTGTTGAATGCCATCTTTGAATTTGCTCATGACTCGGTCGGGCAAAATCAAATGGTCAAGGTTCTTGGGACGATACTTTTCGGTAAAGAGTTGATTCAGTGCTTGCATCGATGTATATTTTTACTAATGTTATACGACGCAAGCCTAAACTTGTTTCAGATGGCCTATTCAAAAAAATACCCAGACTTAGAATACAACAACGGAGTTCGTGGACGCCATGGCGTGGCCTTTAGGTCCATTGCCAAGTGGCAGAAGAGATTCTTGCTCGAACACAACAACATTCGGCGCTTTGGCAAGAACGAGCAAGCCCTGAAAATTCTGTTAGGCCTCTATCGCTCCGGCAACAACAGTCTAAAGAACAAGCTGTTCTACGATTGGACCGAGGGTGACATGAAACTGATCGATGGCGTTCAGGAAACCTACGATACGCTCGATTGGACGTGTGCCATCAGTGGTAAACCCATCAAAAGCCGAATGGGTGAATTTGAAGCTAAAAACTTTGTTCACCCAGAGTATTGGGACACACTGGGCAGTTCACTACCGGTAAACCAAAGCATTGTAAAGTCCAGCTTGGCCTTTCGCCAGAAATGTCAAGAGCTCCTCCTGAATGAACAGAAGGAGCTCATGAAGTTGTTCAAAAAGAACGCTAATCCTCGTAAAACCTTAGACTAGCTTATTCATTCTGTCTTTGATAGACGTTGCAGTGTATCTTGACTCGTTTAGAGTTCTAATAGATTCAGCTTTCACAATTTCAGCTTCAAAAACCTTGTAAAGTTTAGTACCGTCTAGCATCCAATCTTCTTTTGAAGCGATTGACTCAGCCAATTCAGTTAGACCAAGCTCTTCAGCTCTAACGATCAAACCTTCTCTGGTTACAGTCTGCTTAACCAACTTAGCTTTTTCAGCCTTCATTTGTTCAATATCAGCTCTTGAGTTTGCAATCTCAGCTTTTAAGTTAACAATCTTATCTTCGTAAGATTTACGCTGTGCTTCGCTAGTTGCCTTAGACTTCTCTTCGGTAGCTGTTTTGACGTCTGATTCCAACTTAATGATACGAGCCATTTCCGTGCGGATGTTGCTGTCGTACTGTGCAATGTTAGCTTCTAGTTTAGTAGCTGGATTCGCTGGTTCAGCCGGAGCCGGAGTAGATTCAGTATCAGTTGCATGTTGTTGATCGCTACCCTGATTGGTTGTTTGATTCTGATTAGCGACAGCCTGTTGAGAATTCTTAACAGCTTCCTGTTTCTTAGCAACCTTTCCGATCTCAGCTGATACACCGTCGCGATCACCTTTTTCAACCTTATAGTTTAGATCAGCTTGGGCAACTTCTAGATCTGCTTGAGCGTATGCGATAGGATCCTGTGTTTTGTCGATCTTCTTTAGAGTTTCTCTAGCATCGTCAAGCGTTGCTTTTAATCTTAGCAGCTCGTCGTCACTCTTAGCGTCCGTAGCGTCTGCTTTAGCCTGTTTCTCGTACTCGGCCATGGCTGCGGCTTCTTCTTGCTCTCTGGACTTTAGATCCTTCATGCGTTGAGCCAACGATCTTTTTTCAGCAGAGTCAGTAGACAAACCTGACATGTGTTTAACCATTTCGATCTGACCCTCAATGCGAGTTTTGTCAACAACCTTCTTAACGTAAGGACCTCTTTCGCCAATCTTTTTATACAATAGAGACTGTAGTTCGTCGATCTGGTCGTCTAACATTCTCTTCTTATCGTTTAGGGCCACTTTCTTGTCAGCGTTTTCAGCCGATCTACCTAGGTTTGCAGCTGCAAAGCCAAGATCGTAAGCGTTCATCTTCATGGTGTTGATCTTCTGTTGTAGCTTTCTGTAGCGTCTTGCGTAGATTAACCAATCCATGAACTTATTTTCTTCGATCAATTCGGCTTCTTCGATTGGAAGGTCCAGAGATTCCATCTCAGCTAGAATCTCTTCGTATGTGTAAGATTCTTTAACCTCTTTACCTTTTGCATCGACGGCATCTTTCTTTTTAGCAGCCTTTTCAGCTTCGTGCTTCTTAACCTCTGGGTCGTCAGCATTCTTATTTTTCAACTCTTTTAGAGCCTCAAGTTCTTCCTGCTTTCTTTTTTCTAGATCCTGCATTCTTTCTTTCAAAGTTCTTTGATCGTTTGGATCATCAGTCATACCTGAAATGTGTTTTAGAACAGCAAGTTGCCCATCAATCTTAGCAGCTGAAAGAGTTTTTTGAACCCAAGGGCCTCTTTCTTTTGCCTTTTCGTCGATAGATAGTTGTAACTTTTTGATGGCAGCTTTCATCTGAGTTGCTTTATCCTTTAAGGCTGCTTTTTTCTCACCTTCTAAACCCTCTTGTCCAGCTGCAAAGTGTAGGTCTTCCATATTCAGTTCCATGGTCGTAACCTTCTTTTGCATCTTGGCAAATTTAGGACCGTAATAGATGAAATCGGCTGCAAACTGACCCATTTTACCAGCTGTCGTATCCTTTGTCTTTTCTGTAACTATTTTGGAATCAATTTTCTCTAGATCTTCTACCAGATTCTGTGAAAGAGTCTCTAAAGAGGTAATGATACTGCTACAATCTTTGATGATTGATTCTCTAGAAGACGATGTTTCAATTGGCAAAGAAGAAACTTCTGCATGTTCAATCAAAAATGCATCATATGATCCAATTCTTTTAGCAATTCTAAACTTCATAATTTAAGTTTTAATTTTTGGCTATATGCTATATATCATAAAAAAGGGCTCTACTTTCGTAGAGCCCTTTAAGGATTTAACTAAATCTTTAGATTAGACTAGAGATAGTAGGTTAGACCATGCACCTTCGACCTTAAAAGAAACATACTGAGTTTCTGGGTGGAAACCTGCCTCAACTAGAGCGAATCTAGACTTAACAGCAATTTTAGGAGCCATAGTACCCTCAGCGATTGTCTGTACTGATTCAGCCATTAGGTATGGCATGAATACTAGACCTGGAGAGTTACCGTCACCTTTTCTACCAACTGAAACAGCGTAGTCGTTCCAACCGATATTTGGATCAGTGTAGATATTGATACCTGCAACAGAACCAACTGGGTAGATAGCACCAGCAGCTTGAGAGATTGTGTTAGCCATTGGGTTTGCAACGAAACCAGCAACTGACTGAAGAACAGTAGCAACCTGTGGGCCTACGACCGCGAAGTTACCAGCACCTCTTCTACCTCTGTTAGCGATTAGGTTAGCAGCCGCTAGGATTTGAGATAGGATTCTTCTGTGAACAGAAGGAACAGTCTCACCACCAGCAAGTGCAGCTGCAGCTGGAAGAGTTAGATCTAGGTTACCAGCGCCTAGGGCAGCAGTAACGTTAGCAACACCTAGAGATGCGATGTTAGCAAGGATCATCTTGTTGATTGACTGAGTCAATTCGTTTGTTAGAACAGCCTCAACCTGAGCAACAGCGTCAACGCCGAATTGCTTAAGATCTTGAACTTGCTCTCTTGTCACAGCAGCAGCAACTTGGAAAGTCTCTGCAGCAACTGACTTAGAGAATAGAGATAGACCCATGATGTTCTCTGGAGTCTTCTCACCAGTAGCTCTATTGTATGGGCTAGCAGTAGCACCGATATTGCCAGAGAAACCTGGGATGTGATCTTCTAGAGCCTTAACTAGTTCTACTGTGAAAGCACCAGCAGTAGCAGCGTTCCAGTCAGCTTGTAGAGTAACGTCCTGTAGATCTGATGTAGACATGTAGATGCCTAGACCGTCGATTCTTGAAGTACCTAGGTATTTGTAACCAGCGTTAGTACCTAAAACTGCAGCGATATCAGCAGCACCTGCGTATGCAGACTTAAGAACGAATCTGTTCTTTTCGATTGCTACTTGTGTACCAGCAGCGCCACCGTCGTATACGAAGTCTAGGTAAGAAAGTAGACCCATTGGACCAGCCATAGGAACTACAGGAACTAGGTCTAGACCTACAGTTTGAGCAGCAACTTGCATTGCAAGTGGAAGTAGTGATGGAGACTTGTCGCCTGAACCGTCAGCAGCACCGTGTGAAGTTGGGAATGAAGCAGCGCCCATACCCTTTAGCATCATTGGCTGTACAGTGTATAGAGAAGCCTCTTCGTAAAGCTTGTGATTGTGGCAGTATTCTGACATCCAAGCTAGTTTGTTTGAATCTGAAATACCAGTAGCTGACTCGATGATTGGAGCCCAAGTTGCTCTGATTTCAGCCTCGTTAATTAGATTAGCCATTTTGAAATAGATTTTTTTTTGGCGTTTTGTTTGTTTAACTCGACATGCTTGAACGTTTTGCTTCTTCGTCCTTGTCGATTAGTCTATATATTCAGTTAATTTAATAGCTTTTTATTCTTTTTTTTGAAAAAAATAAAAAATACCTTTGTAATAACTGATTATGTTTGGTGGGGTTGTTAAAAAAGCCGGACCGAAGCCCGGCTTTTAACTATATAATTGTTTATTACTTCTTGAATCTCTTAGCGATTTGAGCCGCGATATCAGTTGTATCGTAACCGATTGTCTTCTTTGGTGCCTCTTCGACTTTAGATTCGTTAACTGTGATTAGTTTCTCCATAACTTGAGACACTTCTCTTAGGTCTCTTGTTTGCCAGAAGTTTCTAACTTGGTAAGGAGTTGACAACTTAACCATCTTAGATTGTGCAGTTAGTTGGTTTCTCTTAGCCTCAGATAGAGTGTTCCACAGCTCTTTGTATTCTGCTGGAGCAGCTTCTAGGAAGTAAGGAGTGGCTTGATTAGCAACTTCAACTAGAGCGCCTTCCATTAGAGTAACGATTTGTGACTCTGTTAGGTAACCTCTACCTTCAACTGCTGCAATAACTTTATTTCTATCAGCAACTTCTAGTTCGTTGAATTTAGCTTGAGTAGACTCAGAAACAAAGTTAAAGAAGTGTGGATCGTTTGTCTTCTTCTCAGTAGCTTTGTTGATTAGAGCAGATAGCTTTTCAGAGATCTCTTTCTTGTAAGACTCAACTGCGTCTTCCTCTTCGTCATCGTCAGCCTCTTCGCCTTCAGCTTCTTCGCCTTCAGCTTCTTCGCCTTCAGCTTCTTCGCCTTCAGCCTCTTCAGACTCTTCACCCTCAACTTCTTCAGACTCTTCGTCTTCAGCTTCTTCGTCTTCAGTGATAGCGTCGTCAGCCTTTGGCATTTCTTGATCAGCTGCATCGATGATCTTCTTATCATCTTCAGAGTTAACCTCTTCCATATCAGCTTCTAGGTCTTCTGCTTCGATACCAGCTTCTTCACCTTCAGCTTCAACTACTTCCTTAGCACCTTCTTCACCTTCGTCAGATGGCATTTCCTGGTCAGCAGCGTCGATGATCTTCTTGTCATCTTCAGAGTTAACTTCTTTCATATCAGCCTCTAGATCTTCAGCTTCGATACCTGCTTCGTCTTCAACAATTAGGTTAGAGTTGATAGTTTCAGCGATGTAATCAGCGTATTCAGAGATTGACTCGATGTTTTCTTTTAGATAGTTCAAGTACTTAGTGATGTTCTCGTTAGTAGTAACACCTTCGTTGTAAGATTCTGCCAAGTAATTAGCGTAATCCTTAACGTTGTTTACTGACTCAGCGATGTGCTCAGTGTACTCGATGCCTTGATCCAACTTTTCTGCCAAGTAGTTAGAGTATTCGATGTTACCATCTAGTTTTTCTGCAACGTATTCAGAATATTGAATACCCTTGTCAGCTCTTTCAGCCACGTATTCTACGTACTCTGTCAGAGCTGTCATCTTCTCTTCAATAGTATCAGTAGAAACGCCTGCTAGAGCCTCTTTTAGCGACTTGATTTCCTCAGCAAGGTAGGCAGAGTACTTGTTGAAATCTTCGACCGCTACAAATCTAGCTTTGTTTTCCATGATTTGATTATCGTTATTTTCGATTTTA
>OCVQ010001012.1_pt1 | contig 23122 bp, 26 predicted proteins | sample 1539061 | NCBI WGS metagenome assembly OCVQ01 (sample SAMEA3355526, study PRJEB22509) | marine metagenome | biome: marine; feature: river plume; material: water | place: USA | collected 2010-08-08 | depth 0.5 m | reverse complement strand
TATTCTTGGAATCTGTTAATAAACGAATCAACAATTACCCTACACTAGAGACGGAGGATAATGTTGGTGAACAAATAATGACAACCATCTACAGTTATGCAGATGAGTTGAGCATTGAACAATAACCCATTTCATATATAGGAACGCTTAATATGGAACTATCTAAAGAAATTATTGCTAGAGCTGAACAACGACCTAAATTCAATGTATTATTCATTGGTGAAGGTGAGTCACGATTATCTCCATTCCGTGGAGATTCTATGATCAAGGAGTTTACATCCTTCTATAGAAAACACGCTGACATCAGTTACATGACCATGAGTCCTAGTAAGGCAAGAACCTTAACCCGTGATATACTTGGTGACACTAATTTAATCTATATTGATTCAAGTGTTGATGCAGAGTTAGCTATGGTAATCTCAAAAATCCAACAAGATATCATGGAAGAACTTGATCCAGGGTTTAGAGATAAACTTGAGTCACTATTAGTTGAAGATAAACCACTAATTGAAAAGAGTGGAGTACTTGAATTACAAATTCAAACTGCACAAGAAAAGGGTGAAGATATCACAGATCTTATTGATCAAGTGAACGCACTTAAATTAGAATCTAAATCAGAATCATATGCAGTTGAACTATCAAGTAAACGAGCGAATGTTCTTCGTGTTATCTATGCATTAGATGAATTCATCTGGCAGGCACCAGTTGGACGAGCATGTAGTATTGGTACTGTACTTGATGTTGAAACCCTAATTGAAGTATCTGATACTATTGTAGTACCTGATGCAAACCTTGCAGATGCAGTTACTCACTTTAACTATGTAACACCCGGTAAAGAATTCTTTGTTATCCCAACTGCGGCTTCACAGAACTTCTTTCCAATTATGCGTGATTTCTCTAAGAAATTCGGTACTGTAAAAATGGATAAACCAACCATTCTTATTAAAGGAACAACTATTCCTGAATCAGTGCAAGATTTCATTGCGAACTATTACAAGCAATTTAATATCGCTGTTAGTTCAGTTGGTGCTTTAAATGATCATGTGATGTCGTTACTTGCTCACAAAAAAGTAAGTCATATCAATCACTTTGCTAACCCACAAATCAATGTCGGTAATCGTGAGATTGCTTATGCAGTTGAACGTGATAGTTCATATGATTTCGTTATGTATTGTGAAGACCCAGAAATCGGAAATGACTTCTATAGTCTAACAAGTGGTGATGAAGAAGTTCTATTCGCAATCGCTTCTGGATCAGTACCTATATGTGGTGTTGACCATGTTGGTTATGATAAATCATCATTGTATTATGCTTCAGGTTTAACATTTAACCCAATTACAGTAACTGGTCGTAATCTATATGATATGATTAAAGCACATAGTGTTGCCGTTAAATGGAACGAAGCATTTGGTAAATCAAAAGCAGCACTAGAATCTCGTATTTCTAACTCACCTACTATCTTAGCTAAGTACTGGCAAGTATTCCTTGGTCGTGATATAGCACAAGCTAGACAAGCAATGGCAGAGAAAGAACGCAAACGCATTGAAGATGAAGTAAATGTAGATGCACAAGAAAATGTAGATGACTTAGCGGCATCTCAATCAGAGAAAGAGAAGAACAGTAATGTAATTGCTGGTAACTTTGGGGGTCAATAATGAGTATAGTTAAAGTTGCCGGATTTTTCGGTCAGTCAGGTGTAGGTAAATCAACAATCATCAGATGGGTTAAATCACCAAATGATGAATATATAACAATTCCATACACGGGTATTATTCGTTATTTGTTTAACAAGAACAATGACCAATATATGAATGCAAAGGATCTATTAACTAGTCCTTCGTATCAAGTAAAACCAGGTGATAATGTATCAGTACAGCGAGTTTATGAAAAATTCATTCGTGGTCAATTCCAATTACTTAATGATTATTCTTCTGAAGTATATATTAATATTACAGAACACAATGCAACTGGTAAAAAATCAATCCTTCTATATGATCGATCACCACTTGATTTCTATGTAGTCACTGCCTGTGGTATTGAGCACCTTAAATCAAAATTAGGTAACATTGAATTAAACAAGTCTAATCTTCAGTTACTTGCTTTATGTAAGAAAACCGCTGAAAATAACACTCGCAACTTCTTTGATGCTATCTACGTAACTAAACCATATACACAATCTATTGATGCACTTAAAGATGGTGTTCGTGACTTGTATCTTAATACAGAATACACTAACGAAAATTGGTATGGAAAATTGGATGAACTTGATGTTGATGCTAAAATCTTTACGATTGAAGAAAATATCAAATTACTTGATGATCGAATTGAACTAGTTAATGGTACAATTGGAGAATTATTATAATGTCTGAGTTTGGCGAAGTAGACCAAGCTGAAATAAGTAAGTTAAAAGAACGAAAGTCCCTGAGTGAATCCCGGGGACGGTCTTCTCTAACTGAAATGGAATCAGTACCAGAAGTAGAAGCACCAATCAAGCGAGAGTTTGATGACTTTTTAACAATAGCGGGTCTACCATCTAAAAACTTATTCTATGATAATAATATCACAGGACAAGCACTAGTAGTAGATGATTGTTTATTGCTTAATAGTGTCAATGCAGATAATAGCTTTGAGCGATTTACTGATATATTCTCACGAAGAATATTAGGTATTAATCCATATCAAATACTTAAATGCGATGAGATATATCTTGCTCTATGGTTAAGATATACTGCATACCCAAATAAAGCATTCCGTGGTCTAGAATACAACTGTACATCATGTAAAGAACATATTGGATATGAAGAATCTCAATTCTATTTTGATGAATTAACCATAGATGTACCTGATCTAGATGAAATGTGGGCTAAGTATAGTCAACATAATGGACGTATGTTAATCACATTGCCAGAATCTAAAGAAGAAGTATTAATTGAACCACGAAGACGTGGGCATCAATTTAGAGTTAATAAATACATCAAAATGAATTTTGGTAAAAAAGTGCCTAGTGACATTGATAAATTTAAACTCAATATTGGTGTACTAATTGATACAACTGATGATCTAACTAGTGTAATTACTTGGATGAGTCAACTATCTAACACTGATTTCGCTTACCTATCATCTGAAGTAGATAATAACTCAATCACGGCTGATATACCGGTAATCAAGACTAAGTGTCCTATGTGTCAGGAGGTTACACCCATACCGGGGTACATATTTCGTGGCTCAATATATCTTCCCAAAAGTTGATTATAGGGAATTGGTTGAAGCTAAGACGCTAATATCATATAAAACATCAACTTCAATAGTAGATTGCGGAAAAATGTACTTCCGGGAATTTATGATGACACAGAAGATAATATACGACATAGAAGAAACTAAAATAAACGCAATGAAAAATGGGACATAAATGTCTCATTTTTTGTGGTTTTATGTATAAACTAGTAATATGAGTAAAATAAAAGTAGATATCGAGAGTTTTATGAATAGTGTCAACACTGGCACTATTGAAGAAGCATTGTCTGACGCAGGAATGGGTGGTTTAGGAGATTTTAGAAAATCAGAAGTAGGTGGTGATGAAAAGTCAAAAAATACGGATGAGCAACTAAAAGAACAAACAAAAGACATTACCAGTGCTATTAATAGTAGTGCAGATAAGTTATCTACATATTTAGATGATTTAGCCATTGCAAGTGTAAACAGTAATGCCGAAAAGAAAAAACTAAACAAAGCAAACTGGGGTAAGTTACTTGAGCACCTTAGTGATTTAGGCGAAAATCTAATCAATCAGTTTGGTACATCTAAATTTGAAGGTGGATTGTTCGGTGGTCTTGGTAAAATGATGGGTGGAGTAGGTGACATTGGTGGTGCATTCGGTAAGTTTAAAGAAGATGAACCAGAAGCAGATACTGCGAAGTTATTAGCTGACTCAAAGAAAGAATATAAGCAATTAACTGATGTGATAAAACGAATGGAAGCTAGAGATGAAAGCATTCCTGATCATTTACTACAGATGAAAGAATATATGGAAGGTGTGATTAATGAACAAGCTTCCACATTAGCAAATACTGCATTGAATGGCAGTGAAGTATTGAGTAGTCTTGATGACAATGATCGTGGTATGGAATACGAACGTATAATGCGTGAAATCACAGATGATGCACTAGGTATTACAGATAAAAAAGACAAAGACAAAGACAAAGACAAAGACAAAGACAAAGACAAAGACAAGAAATTAAGTAAAGAACCATCACTAATGGATATCGCGTTACCAGGTGGAAGAGTAGCTAAACCAAAGAATATACCAGAAGGCATCAAAGCAATATTTGATCAATTAACTGACATACATAAAGTACTTAAAACTGGAGCAGGTATAAGTGCAGTTGAGGATGAAGGTAACAACAATAATGGTGGCTCAGGTGGCTCAGGTGTAACAGATGTAATAATTAGTACCGCTGTGGGTGCGTTAACTGGTATATTTAGATCTGCAATTATGAGTGGTCTAGCCGCAACGGGTTCATTCATTTCAGCGGCATTTTTACCTACGTTAGCATTAGCAGCAACTGGAGTTGCTACATATTATGGAGACCAGCTTATAGCTCCACTGAATATTGGTTTTAGTGATGTAAAAAATGCTATAATGAATGGTACATCTGTTGCCGATGAAAATGCTAAACGAGTTGAAAAAGTATTTGAAAAAGAAGTGGATGAACGCCAAAAGGTAACTCAAGCAACTAATGCATATAGTGAAAACGTTGAGTTAGACGCGGCAGACGAGCAAGAAAAAGACAGATTTGCTAAAATGCTAAAAGAAGGACGCGACATTGATGATATGCCACCTTGGGCACAAGATATCATGAAAAATCTAGAAGATATGGGTATGGATACCGATACCATTGGTTTTGGTGAAGATGATGTCACATTTAAAAAATTTGGAATTGATAATGTCAATTTATCCGATTTAACACAAGAACAGGTTGATGCATTATTTAAAGCCAGTAAAGTACAAGCCAAGATGGGTGATGCTGGACACGCCGTTATTGATGAAGTAGCAGAAGAAAAAAATAACAAAATAAATGAAATTGGAGAAAGACAAGAAGAACAAAGGGAAATGGCTAGACAAGCTAAAGCTAACGCATTATATGGTACTAAAAAAGACAACGTAAATATGGATTTAACAAAGGCGAATGAATCAAGTAACATTGAAGCTAAAGCACAATTGGATAAAGAAGCCGTATCTGATGGTATGGTAGATGGTCACAGAAAAATTGCCAAAGACCCAGAGTTATCTAAAATAAAAGATGCAGATCAGAAAAAAATTGGTGATCAAGTTACTAATGGTCTATCGACCTAGGAAATTAATATGGCAAATTTAACAAATGAAAAAATAGATGCCTTGAGTGATGGTGCTAAGGATAAAGCCAGATCTAAAAATAATGGAGTGAGAGATAATACATCTCTTAGACTTCGTGATTTATCACAAACAACTCCACTACCAAATATTATTCGTGTTGAAACATTAAATGCAAATGCTAGGCAACGATATTTGAGTGGTCTGAATAGTGTACGAGATGCTGGACGTACCGAAAAGAACAAGTTGGCTGCCGATAAGCGTGTATTCTATGGTTATACCTCAAGTGACAGTAAGAGTAAAGGATTTGAGATATCATCTGAATGGAGCAAGACCGGTAAGGGAATGGGTATGCTTGGTGTCGTTAAGGGATTAGCAACTAAGGCAGCTAATAGCGATAAGGACGGTGATACTACAATATCAAAAGTCGGTTCGTTTACGAAGGGTGCTATTAATATATTTGAAGGATTAGCGGATGTATCAACTGCATTAACTGGCACTGATTATAAAAATGTTGGTGGTGCAACCATTAAAGACTATAATGGCACTACGTTAAAAGGATTTAGTGTTAATTGTGGATGGTATTTACCTGAACAATATAAAATGTGTATAAAATCATTGCGTGAAATAATTAAAATGACATATCCAACTAAAGCATCATCAAAGGATGTAACAAATGGTTTAGTGGCAGCTGTTGTAAAATCAATTAATAATGTAGCACTTACTGTATCAGATGATGTACTAATAGAACCGAACACATCAAAAAAAAGTGAAGAAGGTGGTTTTTTTAAAAAAATAGTAGATACAATAGGTGATACAACATTAGGTGCATTTGGTTTTGATTTGGCATTTGATCCAATCCCAGTTAGGGTAAGTATGGGTGACTATGTTGATGTAGAACCATTAGTAATCACAGGGCTTAATATTGATTTCTCAAGTGAATTATATATTCAACCAAATGGCAAACATATGCCAATGTTTGCTACAGTAACATTGACATTTGATTTCTGGTTAACACCATCACCAGACCTACAATTTATGAAATTAATAGGACAAGAAATGTTCGGTAAAGATGAATATGACCTAGACGGAGTTGAGTAATGGATTATCCACAAGTAATAAATTTTAAATTTGATGTTAGTGATACATTTGTAATACCATCTAATCTAGTTGGTAAACCAGGGTTAATTGCATATGAGATATATGGTACTGTTGATTATTATAAACCGCTGTGTCATGCGAATAATATAATTATTGCACAGGGTGTTAGGTTAGGTATACGATCAGAAGAAGATGCATATCGTAGGGATTTGAAAAGCGAGGGATATACTCAACGTGAGATAGACGATAAAATTGAGATTTATCGCAATGAAACAATATATTCTGATAATGATTGGATCAATGTTGGTAACACATTAAGTGGATACGTCACTGATTTATATGAGTCTAGAACACTAATTGTACCATCAACTGAAACATGTAGACGATGGTTGGGTCTATATGGAGATAGAAATAACAAATGAGTAACTTAAGTAGCGCACTTCGAGGAAATACACTAAATGATATGGGTATTATACTATCCATACAAGTCACAACTGAAGATTTAATTACATTTTCACATGCATCATTAAAGAACTTTGTTTATGTAAATGGATTTAACCGTAAACCAACTGGATCATTTCAATTAATGGATGTAGGTGATTTACGCGATTATGGTTTAGTTTCAGGTATGTATGCTACATTAACATTTACTGGTACAAGTGACTTAGGAGATGAAACTAAATTATCAAAATTAGATATATACATTGATCTATGTGAGTCAATAGGTGAATCATCAAGTGGTGATATATATAAAATTAATTGGTCAGCTGGAAGTGTGTTTACTAGAAGCAAAAATGATAATATATATCCATCAAAGAATAGCATAGTAGCAATGAAAGACATATTTAATGATTATGGTATTGGTGCAGAAGTAAAAATTGAAGAGACTGAAACCACTGATGTAATGAATTGGTTAACTGTTAAAGACGATATGTGGGGAAAGTTGGATACTGTTGTATCACGATCATATAAGAATAATGATTTTATGTATTGGGTATATGATGATGTAAACTCTAGATATGTAGTGTCATCATTAAATACAGAAATATTAAACTCAAAGACATATATGTTCTACCCAAATGAATCTGGATTAAACACAACTGGTGTTGGTAAATATACAAAGGATGATATCACATACTATCCATATATGAGATTTAGTAAAGCTAATCATTTAGGTAGAGTATATTCTGACCTATTTCCCAATATCGCATTCATTGGTTTTCCTAATGAACTAGAATCAGGTGAAATAGATCAAGGTAACATTGACTCACTATCATTTATGGAATTATTGGAAAACCTAGGTGACATTAAATATAGTGAAATACTAAAACAATTATCAATTGATCAAGTTGGTGCAACATTTGGTGATTACTCTATCAAATATCATAACAAGAATGGACATAATATATATAGCATAGCTGAAATATATAGAAATTACAAAATGGCAACATATAGCAAAACACTTAGTATAACATTAGTCAATCAAGTTGGACCACCTATTGGATCAACATGTATATCAGTTGTATATAAGTCGGGTAGATCACTTAATAGTATGACAGAAGTTGATGAGAAGTTTACAGATAAATATATCGTTGCATCTAAGCGCATTGAATATAGTGGGTCAAAGATTTCAAAAACTGGTAATGAAACCAGTGGACCAAGTCCATATATAACAACACTTATCCTAATATCAGATAATTATGGTAAGGGCGAAGAAGTAGAGGAAAGTACATAATGTTAAATTTAAGAGGAATTACATATGATGCGGTAGTTGTTGCTAGTTCTATAGACCCAGGGAAACATGGTGCAATCCGTGTTAAAGTATATGGTCTAACTGACTCACTAGAAGATGAAATGCAGCCACAAGCACTTCCTATCGTTAGTAGTATGACTGCTGTGCCTACAGTTGGTTCAATAGTAAGTATATATTTTGAAGATGGTGACATTCATCAACCAAAGTACACTCACGTATCTGCATCAACTCGTGCATTGCCAGATGATTATATTAAACAATACCCAAATGTGTCATACTCTAATTTAGGTGGTGATGATTTCTTTATGGTACACGATAGAGCAAATAGAAGTACTATTATGTCACACCCAAGCAATTCAACAATCACATGGGATGATACAGGTAAGGTTACACATGATTCTGACTTAGGTTCAAGTAAAGCAGGAATTGGTGCTAAAGATGGAACTGGTAATAAAATACAATCAGTATTGACTGGTGGTACCGTTGATATATTCTCAGCAACACCATTTGGTTCACCACAGGGATCTGCTTATTTTGAAGTTACTCATATGAGTGGTGGTATTATTAATCGTAATAGTTCACTTGATGCACCAATTGTACCGGTTGAAACCACCGCGAAAGAACAATCAATTTTAGATGGTGAAACTATAGATTATTCACCAAGTACTAACATAGTTGAAACTAGTGATCGAGTATTGAATGACATTAACACGCTATATGTTGCTCACTCAAATGGTACATCGTTTATCACAACCGTTGATAATATAACTAGTGGATCAAATGATGCCTCAGCTCATTATGTGATTGATACTGATGCATCAATAGTACAATGTGTTGATTTGAAATTTGCTTCACAGTTGGGTAGTTTGCATAAAAATGAAAATGACGAAGCATATAATATAAATAGTATATCAGTTATTGTAACAGGAAATAGTTACTCATTTACTGATAATCAAATAAATAAAATAAATCAAATAATACGACACATGAAATCACTAAATGGTGGTGATGTAGTCGAGGTAGTACATCTTAGTGGTATATTATTACATACCATTGAGGTACTTGAAGACGAACGGATAAAGGTATAACATGGCTAAAAGTGTAGTAGATATCATATTTAGTAATAATAAAGTAGGACCAAATCAAGCAACTAAGAATATATTTGATCCAAATGGATTAAAGAATATAAGTAACGGATTTGATGATTTTTCCAAAACAATAGATAAAAAATCTGCTTCATTTAAAAGTGTAACAAACACAATTAATAACAGTGACTGTACACAGGAATTACTTGATGCATTAGCACATGCGGCAACATTCTTAGGTAGCACTGCTGAATTTGTAGAAAATAGTGTAACTAAAATAGTAGATATAAAAGATGAACTACCAGGTATGACGCTTGATATATTATCACCCGTGTGTGTATCATTAAATCTATTCCTTAAAGAGATGATCATTATTCTTGATTTATTAATGAAGGCACCATTAATTTTACTTAAAAAAATTGAGAAAATGTTAGCCAAAGTTGAATTAATATTGAAAAACTTACTGGAATCAATTGAAGGTTGTTTACTACAGGTAATTGTTGATACTAAAGTTGCTATCAACCAAATAATAAGAGAAGGTATCATTGATTTTCCAGAACTAGAAGACGCAATGAATAAATGTCCTTGTATATTTGTGTTAGTTAGATACATATTTAGTGGTACTAGATGTGGTGATGCCGAAAACCCAGCAGAATTAGTTTCGTGTATTAGAAATAATCTAGAACTAAGTCCAGAAAACATATTACAAGCAATTAATAAATTCATCAATGATAATGTAATTTCAGTGATAAAAGACGTATTCAATTCAATTGAAGACGCAATCACAGTGATTAAAGAGTTAATGTTACAGCCACTTCGTGTGTTAATAAAGTTGTATTGTAATTTACTTAACTTCAGGGTACCTACATCCTATTTAAATATACCAAAGGTAAGTGATCCTTTCTTATGTTTTTACTCATATGGAGAAACTACTATGAAGATATTTGGTGTTAAGTTTACACTTAGGACACAATCAATAATTGATATAGTTAAGAGTATGAAAATATGGGTAAGTTGTCTTGATGTTGTATGTGGTGCAATATCAGATGAAGTTAAGTTAGAATTACAAAGAGTAAATAAAGACCTTAGGTTAGATTATCAATATTGGATGAAAGATACAGTTGCAGATATTTACTTTGCGTGTATGCACGTAACCGATGATTTAAATAATAGTATAAGTGCAGCTGATGTGCGTAGAGTATTTATTAATTCATTTGTTAAAAAATTAGATAATGCAAGTGGTTCACTAGCAATTATCGGTAAACAAGATATTGTTCCTATAAAAAAACCACCTATTAGTGAATTTGAAGAGAAAATGCAACAAGTAAATCCACCTGAGCCATATGAGACAATCAAGGCACAGAATGGTACTATTAAATTTAAAGATGGTGTAGAAGATGATGTGATAAAGGTTATGGCTAATTTAGGTGATGAAGTAAATACTGGTGACTATTATCGTAAGTTACAAGAGTTAAATAATTGGTCAAGTAAATTTATTAAATCACCTAGTTACATGAAAACTAACCAAGGTATTGTAAGGAAACAAGAAGACTCACTTAATACTAATGTTGAACCAACTAATGATAATTTCATGAGTGGTAAACCAGTTGCACGATTAGTTGATGACGAGTCATATGAAGAAGACACCAAACCAGTATTACCAACATATGAAGTTGACCAATCATTTACTGAGTTACCAAGTTGTATGAAACCAGATAGAAAGAATGGTGAGAGTGATCTTGATTTAATGATTCGTTGGTTTAATGATTGTAAACTGGTATAAGTAAATTATGGCTAAGAAATTTAACTATAAGAAAGATACTAATAAAGGTACATACAAACCACTCAATCCAGGTAAATATACGGGATCAAAATATCCTAATTATAAATCAGGATGGGAAGCTAAGATGTTTCAATTTATGGATATTAACCCAAATGTAATCCAATGGGGATATGAGAACATATCAATTCCGTATTTTGATCCGTTTACTAAGAAGGGTGCTAATTATTTACCAGATGTAACTGCAACTATGAAGTGTGGTGATGGTAAGACTCGAGCATTTATGATTGAAGTAAAACCATATAGTATGTGTATTCCACCTAAACCACCAAAAAAACCATCCACTACATCTAAAAAAACATATTATAATTATCAGAAATCAATGAGTAGATACAAAGTGGCTTCCAGGGATTATGCTGTTAATATAGCAAAGTGGGGTGCAGCTAGTGCATATTGTACTAGACATCACATACACTGGATAATTGCTAACGAGAAGAATCTACCTGGCTTTATAAAGTAGGTAATATGGAAACGAAAGATTTAGGTTGTTGTGGTGATGGTGCGTATAAAAATATATATGTTCCATTAAATAGAAGATTACTTGAGTGGGGAAAAGAGTCCACGAGTGAAGAAGCATATAATAAATATCCATATACAAAACTATGGGTATTTACATTTATAGATAATTCAGTTATGTGTGTAGATTGTGTAACCAAATTTAATCGTATGGTTGAATGGTTTACTAAATATGGATTACTAACAAATCCAGTCAATAATACTAAGTGGGTAGTGGAAGGTGATATGTCCAAATGTCTAATTGCACAAGACATTGGGATCACAAAAAGTCCAACAACTTACTTCTGTGACCAAAAAGGTAACATTGTTAATATAATAACTGGTTTTCCTGAAAATAACTGGTTAGAAGAATATATATTACCAATTGTAGTTAACTAAAAAACGAAGTACATTAATGATAAAGAAAGAAGATAATTATTATATAATTGGGTATAATATAGATGCAGTAACACTCGCTAGAAATATTGCCGATAATGGTGGTAATGTATTTTTTCTAAATACAGGAAAACTAGGATACCCATATGATGATATCGGTGACTATGTAAGTGAATCAACAATGAAAACACTTAGTAAGATACATCCTTCTATTGAGTTTGAATCTATGAGTAATTCTACATATGCTATGTTTGATTATGCTCAACTTAAGATGGTAAACTCATACAATGGCTTAATTAGTTATCCCATCAATAAAAGTTCATTTGAATCTGCCGAAGAGCAAGAACAAATCGAATATTGTGTTGATCAATTAGATGATATGATGGATACTATTAATAATTCTAAGAACTACATTAATAGCTATAAGAAATTTTTCCCACGATGGCTATATGACAGTTGTATTAAGCACATATCATTAAACAAGTGGCACACTAGACAATCAAAGTTAACTAGATATTCACTACAAAAAGAAATTAATCTTAACTACTTAGATGAATTTGGTACTAATACCATCTACAAACCAGTTCAATTATATGAGTCAATTTGTGTAGAAATGTTAGATCACGATAGAATCACAGTTAAGTCAATTGATGTACGAGAAGTGAGTGACCTGATCCGTAGACGATTTAATAATATTGAAGTAATTATAATGGATAATCGAATTGATCACATATGTGATTACACAAGTGGTAACTTTGAGCGTATTAAGCTATATGTAGATGAAGTTCCTGATTTATTACCAGAAGAGTTTATCAATGTTGATAAAGGCATTGTATTCACTCCAATGAAAGATCATTTTTGTGCTATCACTGAATATGGTAAGAATAGAAGAATCCGTAGTGAGAAAGTCACTGATTTATCTGACTGGGATATGTCTATTATTGTACCTACTAATGATAACTTCCGTATATTTAAAGATTACGAGAAATTAATGAGTCTTTATTCTGGTAAAAACATTGATATTGGAAGTAAGTACAACTCTATTATAATTTAATGATTGACATATGTTTATTGTCGTGTTATATTATATATAGTCGATAGGAGTACAAAATGTTAATTAAACTCATTATTAATGGTATAAGACATACCAAATACTTTATAAAAAATCCAATACTTTGGATAAAGTGCTTATGTGATGGAAAAGCTAAAGCACTAAGATCAAGTGAACCTAAAAAATATGCGTCATATATTGATTTTGTCTGCCATAAAGAACATCAGAGATATAAAATTTGATTACTTCTCTTATTATTACATATCATAATCAACTTGATAACTGGTCAAATATACTTAAGGGTATATCTAATCAATTAACAATGCCTGATTATGTGTTTCTGATTGCTGATAGAGTATCTGATTCCGATATGCTAGATATTAATAGTATTAATGCAGAATGTGATTTCTCTGATATCATTAGAGTCATTCCAATACATCATGATCCAATTTATGTAGGTAGACCAAGTAAGCAATCTTTTCACTGTGCTCATATACGCAATATAGGGACTGATGAAGCCTTAAAGGTTGATTCTGATGTCATATGCTATATAGATGGTGATTGTGTCCCTCAGAGATCTCTTATAAGCTCTCATATAGACGTGTGTACTAAGAATATACCAATCATTACAAGTGGTCGGAAAAGAGAACGAAAATATGGATGGAAAGATCGCAGAGAGACATTATCCAACTTACATAGATTAGATATATTTAGAGAAGGTGGTATTATATTTAATTCACCTGATCTATTTACATCACAATATGTAATCAACGGATCTAACTTCGCCATAAATACTAAAGCAATTAAATTAATTAAGCGATTTAACCTCAAATACTACAGTAGAGATGAGTTATTTAATTCTCTATTCAATGGTGATTGTGGAGGTGAAGATGGTTTTTTAGCAATTACAGCATACCAATGTAGAGTAATTATTACCACAATATCAAGTAAATCAAGTGGTGTTGAACATGTCGATCACCCAGAACCAAGTGATGATACTAAAAAACGAAGTGATGAATTTTTCAAAGATCAATTAGATAAAATGAGAAAAGCTCTTACTATTAGACCTATATCTATATCTTTATTTGAGTAGTTAGTTGACAAGTATATATTCTTATGTTATATTATAGGTAATCAAAGGATAACATTATGAAAACACTACTTATTATATTAACAATCGCATTAACTAGCTTCGCATCCCAAGTAGTAATCACTGAGGGTATCTACAAAGGTAAGGATGTTAGAATCAGAGGGGATGCTACACAATCAATGAATTCATTCGAGGTTGCATTGATCGAGCATCCAATTATGTTAGAGCAAATTGAATCCGCAGTTGATATGGCTAGAGAATCTGCAATTAATATAATTGATATGGGTGAGGATGTTATGCCCACTGATGAATATATTAAATGGTGTGCAATTTATGAAGGATATAAAGTTCATTGTTCTGTTCTATTCACTTTCTTTGAGTACGATGAAGAATCCAATAATAAAATATCTGATTTTGGCAACCAATATAAAACAGATCAAATTATCGCTAAAACAATGGCTAATGAATTAATCAAACTAGCAGACGAGTTTACATTAAGTGGTATTTATCATAGTGGTAAAGGTACCACTAACTACATTGAACGAAATGATCGAAACGGAAATGAATATGTAAATATAACATCAATTAAAGACATTGAAATTGATAAATTATGGCAAGATAAGCTTAACTTTTTACTAATATCATATTCAAAATATATTACTAATAAGCACGGTAATATCAAAAGACGAGTAATTAATTCAATCAATAAACACATTGGTAATAAATATGTAGTTAAAGGACATAAACTTAGTGAATTTGGAATGTACTATACATATGGTAATGAATTACGTTATTACCATAAATTAATTGACATTGATGGTAATACTGTATTGTCCAGTGAAGTTAAATCAACTAACAGATATAGAGTATTTACACTAAACTACCTGCAACATAAAAAAGAAGATGATAAATACGCAGTATATCGTGACGAAGAAGTTAATGTATCAAATACAAGTGCACTTGTTACTTCATTCAGAAAGCTTAATGTAGAGACTGCAACGAGAGTAAATGCATCAGTATTGGTACTTATTCGCTAGATTTATCTCTCTAATTCACGCTTATTATATTCTATATTTGTTCCTTTAGTTAGAGTACTATATGAGGTATTGTTTCTAATTCCTTGTAGCATTTGTTCGCTAAATTCCTTCTGGAATGGATTTGGGCATCTAAAACTAATACCATATTCCAGCATTGAACCGACGTCATTTGTTAACTTAATATCATCTAAGCTTTCTATAACAATAGAGTTAAATTCAAATCGTTGACTTTGCACTAAATCATGACCTACATCAGATGGTTTATTGTTAGTTCCGTTGCTTACTGTTGCTCTATTATCTTCATCTTCAACCGGTTGATTATATCGATCTACAAGTGCGCCGACATCTGTTTCATAATCACCAGTATGGTATGTTTTTATACCAATTCCTAATTTCTGGAATGATGATTTAGCTCTAAGGAACTCAGTATTAAAGAATTGATTTTGAAGTGCATTGAAAAATTGGTATATCATCATTTTACGATCTTCAATTAATTGTAGTTTTACAGATATAGATGGATCAACTCCTTGTATTAGTGGATAGCTAATTCCTTTCATACTATCAATTGATACTTCTTGTGTTATCTTTGCTTTAGGTTGAGGTATAGTTACAGACCTACACGTCCATAGTAATTCAATCCCAAGCACATCACTATCGGGTTTAGGTGCACCACCACCATCAATGATAGCATGTTTACTTAGAAATGATACTAAATCTCTTTGATACCTACCGGCTTCAGCTACTTCTTTATGTATACGACGGTCCTTGAAGTTTTTAAGAGTTTTTTCTATTCGTTCTTTACTCCATCCCCGTTTTTCTGCTATTCTACTAATAGTCTCTAGATTATGCAGATGATCTGTTTCTCGCCATAGTTCAAGTATAGCTAATTCTACATATTCCCCATATAGTGTAACTGAGTACTTATTTGGTGTATATATGCTACCGTTAGATTCAAAGAAATCTAATTGACTTTTTGTTCCTGTTGTACTCATACGTTCTGCCATTATTTACTCCTAATCTGTAACACTACGTGGTGGTACTTGTTGGTCACTTGGTGCGTAAGGTGTGGTTCTAATTATCTCACGTTTACCAAATACAAAGTTAACCATGAATGTAACTGGTGTTGCATCGTCTGGGAACTTCATTGATATATCCTGTAGCTTCGTAGGGAAGCATCTAGAGAACCTAATTGTTTGATGGTGTTGATATGAAGCATCACTCATAGTAATGTCTATAATAGGTATATACATTAGTCTATTGCGATAATGACCATCTACGCCATATGGTTGATCATATATATCGTTACTAGTCCATCCACCAGTTTGACCACTCATTATTGTTTCCATGTATCTATGTATAGTCCAATAGTTTTCCATTCTATCATCCATAAACATTTCAATAGTCAAGTTAGCATCACCATATTCATTATCTTCAGTAATTGCGTGATGTGTTTTAGCTTTATAGCTATATTCTGATACATATTTTAAGCTTAGACCTGGTGCCATAAAGTCTTTAATGTTTGCATTAATACTTGCATATGGTGGTGCATCAACTTCATCAAATGAAATTGGGATATCACCTATATTAATTCTATTAGTGCCATGAATCAATTTATTCAAAGCATGATCTTGCATTGGACCTCTTAACGACATTGTGTAATCTCCAACTCGTGTTCTGTGCCGTCTTTGGCACTAAATACTACCATATTGTTTTCTATACTAATTCCACTTAAATAATCATTACCTAGTAAGTGATTATGTGATCCTTTATCAACATATGCAATTGTGCAATGTGGTACATAGTCAGGGAATGAATCAGTACATTCAATATTTTCAGTTATATTGTTATTTAATTGAGATAAACAATCGCTATCAATATCAACTTTAATTATATCAAATAATTCATTCTCAAATTTAGATATAGTACCTAAGGTGAATGTGATATCAGAACCAATGACTTGTCTCATTGTATCTGTTGGGTTAACATCATTTATTCCATATTTAATAGTTACATGTGGTCTATCTTCTAGACCTTTGATACCACTTTCAGTATCAATATACATTTCATCAACATTGATGAATTTAGTGCCCCAGTGTTTAACAATTGAAGCAGAATCTGAAGGTAAGTCTACCATTAAGCAACTATATTCATATGGGTGCTCAACAATATCAGATTCAACAATTTCATGTTTCTTTGGTATTGTAGGTAGTTTTGTATTATATATTGTAGTTTTCATATTAGTAGTTTATACAATAATCTTTTAGATAATGATATATATTATGGGTTTAAGCTAAGGAGAACTAATATGCCAGATAATGAATTACCAAAAGAACTACAAGCAGGAACATCTGTTTTAGGTCCATTTGAGATCACTCGTAATACTTACTCACCAAATCTTGGTGCGGAAGAAGAAGTTTTAACAGAAGAAGAGCAAATTGGTGCTCCACCATTGTTAGGGTAAATAAAAAAAGAGCTTCCAATGGAAGCTCTTTTGGGGCAGTGTGGGTAGCCCAAGATGAGAGTGATTACTCTCCCATCAATGAATTGAATTGACCAACCATATCCATACTTTCCATGAATGATGATTTAGTAACAACAACTTGTTCTTCTGTGGTATCATTATGTGTAATTGGTTTAACTGATGATGTAGGTGCTTTAACAATACCTGTTAGATCATCACCATTAACATTAACTGGAGTAAGTGTGGTAAATGTAGGTACACGTTGTTTAACCATTCCATCTACTGGCTTAACAGCACCAACTTCTCCTTTAACATCTTTAGCTGCTTTTTCAACAACTACTACTTGTTCTTCAGTTTTTAGTGATTTAATTGCTTTAGGTTTGATGTCAGACTTAGGAACTTTAACTGCACCACTTTGATCGGCTTTAACTTTTTCAGTTTTAGTTGCTTTAACTTCTTCAGGGACATTTTGAGTTCCCATTTCTGCTTGAGGTTTAACAACACCGGTGTTATCTGCATCTTTTGATCCAACTTGCTTCATTGCTTCAAAGAAATCAGAGAAGATAACTGGTTCAGTTGTCATATCAAGATCATATCCAACTTTCTTAGCTTGAGCTTCAGATTCTTTTGTTTTTTTATCAAAATCAGCACGACCTTCAGCATTAAGTGATTCAAAGTGTGTTTGTAGTGATTCAAAAGTTGCATTAGTTTCATAACCAACTGCACTCTTCCACATAGGGTAACTTTTTGAGTCATCACCTAATTTATAACTATCCCAAGACAAATCTTTAATAGATTGTCCATTCTGTTCAACTAGTGCGTCGAAATCGTCACCAGTTAGCATATCGTATTGCTTTTTACCATTAATCATATTAAAACCTATATAAGAGTTATTGTTCTATTCATAGTTTATATAACTAATGTATGATTTCTTTAAAAAAATGATTACATGTATATATAAACTATTGTTAAATAAAATAACTATGGTTAATAATATGAATTTTAATAAATTTACACGCAAATTAGATATTGGTGATGATATACTAACTGAATCAATAATAACTGGATATGAAATCATTTTCGAATCTGAATTTACTGAATTTATGCAAAATATATATAAGTTGGATGTTAATAAACAACGAGAACTACTTGAGAACGGATATTCACCTAACAACGCATTAGTTGATAGGGCATTGAGTACATTACTGACCAAAGTACCACAAAAAAAGATGGACGATGATTTATCTTCTGAATTGGTAGTTAAAGCAAAAGAAATGAAATCATTGTTAAATAAATCATTAGCTGAATCATTTAGTGATAAATTAGTAGGTGGAATTACTAAAGTGATAGATGGTGTTGGTGAAATCAAAGGTAATAAAGAAGAACCAGAAAAAAATGATGATAAATCATCATCTGAGTTGGTTGAATCAACAACTGAAGAAGTGATTGAAATGGCAGAAACTAAGTTAGGACCAGAAACAACTGAGTCAGAATTAGACGATCCATTGAGCGAAGATAAATATTTTGCTGCAATGGACGATAGTGACGAGTTACTTGATGAAGAATACTCATTACCTGAAGATCAGGACACTGATGAATTTGATGACATAGATGCAATACTCGCAGAAATTGATTTATAAGAAGAACGGGAAGTATTAACTTCCCTTTTTCATTTCTATAAATGGATTTCGTGCATTTTTATCTCTACGGCTTTGTTTACCTGTATCCTTCTTTTTCTCACGGATTACTTTTCGTATCTCACGATCTCTAAACTTGTTCTTTTCTTTCACTTTCTTTCTAAGTAATTTATTTTTTTCAAGTATTTCAAGTGACACATTACCATCTTCAAGAAACTCACCAACTTTCATTGGTATAACAGGGTCAACGTTAATCTCTTCATCACTGAATGTATTTAGTGCTGATCGACGAGAGTGTTCAGCTTCACGAGTAGCTTTAATCTCGGCATCAACAACATCCCAAAAACCATACATTATATCATAGTTTTTATTTAGATAGTTCTCTAGTCCCTTTGGATTAAATATCTTATTAGTCATTCCTTCTTGTGGTACTAATCTATCTTTACGCCATACTTTACCTTTCACAAATGTTTGTTTTAGTTTAAGTCGACGACTTGTGGTTACTTGTACTTTAGTTAAGTTCTTAGCATCGGCAGCCCAACATATCATTTTAGTTTTAATTTTGTCTTTCTCGGTATAATCTAGACTAACAGTATCTGGACATTGAAATACAATGCCCCAATACATGCCTTTCAATTTAGCTGGATTTAATTCAGATAATTTATCACAATAAATATATCCGTTTCTTCTACCACCAACTTCTTCAGCTTTAGAGTTAGTATCAATCTTCCAAAATGTCTGTAGATTAGGATTACCGCTTAATACCTGATCTTCGCATATACCATTTGCTTTATCTTCAGACTTCATTATAATTATATACCAAGTATCTTCTTCTTGTAATCTAGGGTTTTCTGTTTGGTAGAATATATTTAATGTACCATTGACAAACTCAAGCCATTCCTTTTCATCACTATTATTGAAATCGTAATCATCAAACCAACTTTTATATTCAGTTTGGGCAATTTGAGGTAACTCTTCATAATAGAACATATCTTTTAGTTTTCTTGGTGATAATCCTATATTTTTAGATTTATATCGAATCCAGAAGTCAAGAACTTTATCTTTATGTTCTTTCCAAGTGATTCCTTTCTCTAAATATGTTATTAATCGCTCACCAGCAATTTTTCTAGCTTTCATTGAATTACCTAAGTTATAGCCATAGTTTATAGTATTAATATAGAAAAAGTCAATTATTTTATTGACGATAGGTTTATTTGTTTTTATATTAGTCTTCGATTATTGAAAGGAAATAATTTTAATGTTAAGATCTACTTCATTTACTGGTACATATGCCAATAAAAAAGAAACAAGAGACAAGAATGATCGTTGTTTAGTGAAAATGACAATCAAGCACACTGATCGCTATGGTGGTAAGCAGACATTTCTAGACTCATTTGCCAAAGAATCAGGGATTGCTTTAACTCAATCATTCCAGGAGCCGATCAATTGGTCAAATATTAAATTTAATATTTATGCTAATATAGTAATGAATATTCAATTTGATGAAATGGAAGTTGAAGCAAAACTAGATAGTATATCAGTTGCCCACAAGTTTGTAAAAGATGAAGAACTATTTGAATATAGTCTAATATTTGTTAAACCAACAAGTATTGACAACTTTGATAATCAATTCTCTGAGTTATACTACCAGATGAAAGAAGAAAACTCTGAAGGTAAAAAAGTAATCGCTGAATATCCGGTCACATTGACTATTATTGAGCAAGTTGCCGAAGAACTACCAGAAGAAGACCAAGGCGAACCCACAGATATTTTATAAGGAAATAAAAAATATGTTAAATAATGAATCAAAAACACTACGCACATTTACAAGTACAATTCAACATAAAGGTAAAGCAATCAAATTGCGTTATGGTTATGATGCAACCACATCAATTCACTCTGGTTTCTTCATTGAGGCGGATATTGATGGAAAAGGATATAAGACACATAAAAAAGCTATTAAGAAAGTACTATCTTTTAAGAATGAAACACTAACTGAGTTATTAGAATCTATTGATACTGATATCAGTGGATCTACTATAGGGTTTAACTATGATGATGCGGTATCTTCACTTGTTGATGGATCACATACACTTCTAAGTACATTCCGTACAACTACAGATGAAGAAATTACTGAATTAAATTCAGTAGTTGAATTCTGTAATTCATCAGCATCAACTATTAAACGTAAAAATGCTGCTAAAAAATATATAAATGCTCGTCTAGTTACTTTGATTGAAAAATCATATCGTTTAGTTCGTAGTATTCAAAAACTAACTAAAACAGGTATTGATGTTGGTACTGAATCATTTTCTGTTACTACACCATGTAATAAAATTACTTCATATCAGAAACGCGATGTTGATTATATACGCAAGGCACGAGTTCGTTTATTCGAAACCGTACTGAACCGTAAATATCAACCAATGTCACGATAGACAATAAGTCATAATTGAAAAGGCTTCCTATTTGGAAGCCTTTTTTTATATCTTGTTACTGAATCCAAGGTTCTTGTTTATTGTACTAATCCGATTCTTCCTTCTTCTTATTTGTTTCTCGACAATAGGTGTAGATTCAACTACTTCAATGACTGGTGGTGTATCGTCAATGACTAATGGTGTATCGGTTTCTACTTCTTCGGTTATATCATCAACAATTATGTCAACTAAATCATCAACTAAATTATCAACTTGATATGTTGGTTTTGTTGGTTTTGTTGGTTTCTTTTTCTTTTTTGGTGATTTATCATTATCACCATTAAATTCAGACATAAATTATCTCCTTTATATAGTTAGTTTATAAACTATGTATAGGATTTTATAATAAATGGTAATAAACATGAGTAGAGCATCAAAACAAGCAAGTGAAGAAACTAAGTTTCATGCTACATTAACGGGTACAAGCAGACGAAAGTTTAAAGCAGTAATGTCAAATGATAGTGAAATTATCAAACTTGATCCAGGTCATAGTGAATATTACTATAAAACTGAAACAAAAAAAGACAAGATAGTTATTCACTCTACTGTTGGGTACCTTAGACATGATGTATGTCAATTAACTATGCTAGATAACAAAGTATCGGTTCAATATGTTATTTCTCGTGATGGTGTTATATATGAGCTATTTGATCCTAAATATTGGTCATACCATTTAGGTCGTGGTGCTGCGGGTGGTAATAAAAACAATTCAAGCACAAGTATCGGTATAGAGCTATCTAACATTGGTCCACTTATGATGGACACTAAAGGAAGATTATGCACATAATACTCAACACCAAAAAGAAGCGATGTTTATTGTAATTCAGACGAAACTGAATATTATACTAAATGTGATTATCGTGGATATGAGTATTATGCATCATTTCCAGATAAACAATATGCAGCACTAGATTGGTTACTTACTCATTTATGTAAAGAACATGATATTCCACGAACATTTGTTGATATCAAATCTAGACACGATACATTCACTAGTGCAGAAGCCAAAGCATTTAAGGGAATATGTACACATGTTAATTTCAGATCAACTGATAAAGTTGATTTAGGACCATTCTTTGAGTGGAGTAAAATTGAAGAAAAGAAAACTCAACCTAAAAAAGTTGAGTCTGTATATTTTGAATTTGGTGATGTAGAAATTAAAGCAGATCCTGTTCCTATTAAGAAAAGTTCAATACTAAATATTATAATTAAAGTAATTATGAAGTTATTAAGTCGGTAATTAACTTAGATAAACGAATACCATAATCACTTATATCACTATAAGTGGTTTTTTTGTTTTTGGTTGTTTCATCAACACAATCAACAGGTTGTTAATCAATAGGTTTTTC
>OCVQ010001010.1_pt1 | contig 23150 bp, 20 predicted proteins | sample 1539061 | NCBI WGS metagenome assembly OCVQ01 (sample SAMEA3355526, study PRJEB22509) | marine metagenome | biome: marine; feature: river plume; material: water | place: USA | collected 2010-08-08 | depth 0.5 m | reverse complement strand
TATGGAACCGGCCCTAATCTTAACCGCAGCAATATTCGTCTTTCTGCTCGTCACGGTCGCCAAGGGCGTCCGGCAGGTGCCGCAGGGCAATAAGTGGGTTGTTCAGCGCCTTGGCAAATACTACACGTCGCTAAACCCCGGTCTCAATTTTGTGATTCCGTATATCGACAGCATTGCTTACAAGGTGACAACAAAGGACATCGTCCTAGACATTCCCTCGCAAGAGGTGATCACCAAAGACAACGCGGTCATCATGACCAACGCGGTTGCCTATATCAATATTGTGTCACCAGAGAAGGCCGTTTACGGCGTCGAAGATTACATCATTGCCATTCAAACGCTGGTGCAGACATCACTGCGCTCTATTGTCGGCGAAATGAGCCTCGACGACGCCCTCTCATCGCGTGATCACATCAAAGCTAAGCTTAAAGCTGCGATAAGTGATGACATCGCAGACTGGGGGATCACACTCAAAACCGTCGAGATTCAAGACATCAACCCCTCTGGCACCATGCAGGCAGCGATGGAAGAACAAGCCGCCGCCGAGCGTGCTCGCCGCGCCACAGTGACGCGCGCCGACGGCGATAAGCAAGCAGCGATATTAAAAGCCGAGGGTAAGTTGGAGGCATCGCGCCGTGAAGCTGAGGCTCAGGTAATTCTCGCACAGGCGAGTCAAACCGCCATCGAACTGGTAACCTCGGCGGTTGGCGACAAAGAACTGCCTGTCGCCTATCTGCTCGGGGAAAAATACATCACCTCACTGCAGAACCTCTCTGCGTCCGAGAATTCTAAATTCGTTGTCTTTCCTGCAGATATTCCGGCAGCGATAAAAGGCATGATGGGGTCGCGCTAAGTAAGCGAGCGACTACGTTAGAAATTGCCATTGATCTTGAGCGATAGCGTGCGGCCCGAACCGCCGCAGTTATCCTCAATTTCCTCGAGTATCCCATCTGAAACCCTGCCCACGAAACGCTGTCGCTCACGGCACTGCATATTGTCATTGGCGTTACGTGCATCGAAACGGTAGGTAATACCTCTCCGATCAACAAACTGCACAAAAGCGGTGACGTTGGGGTCCCCAGCACGCAGCTCAATATCATCTATTTCATAGCGCTTTATGTTGGCATCAAATCGATTATTCCATTCCATGCCATAGCTCATGCCGAGCGACGTTACATCATGACGCATACCCAAACGTAAGCGCCCGCGATCGAAATTGGCGAAACGACGATCGATCCCTAAAAAGGGGTCGATCACGCTTGAATCCTTCACATTAAAATTAGCAGTGATAAGCAGATTAGGCATCGAGATCATTCGCATTCGAATGCTGGCAGCGGCAGTGAGACCATACATATGACCATCTCCAATATTACCGGCAATTGACTGTAAATTATCTTCATCGACTGTCGCATCGATGCGTTCGATTACATTGAAATGCTCGTGATACCAGACACCCGCAGACACCACGCCAACGTCGTTGGGCAAACGATATTCACCCTTAAGATCATACGCCCAAAGCCACTCGGGCTTTAAGTTTTCGTTACCGCCTAAAACATTAGAATCATTGTCTTGGTCATCGTTCGAGGCAACAAAATCACCAAACCTAAGTTGTCGCACCCGCTTCTCAACCGTCGCTCTGATCTGGAGCTGGGGCGTGAGGTCATAACGGAAATCGACTTTGGGTTTGAAAAAGCCAAAATCACGCGACAGCGACGTCTTTCCCGACTGGCTGATTTCGGAGGATTCATAGAGCATTGACGTCTCGAGTGACATCTGCGAACTGAGCTGCCAGTTGTGAATCAGGAACGGCTCGTAACGCATTTCTTCAACGGTGGAGACCGCGTTCGACACGCTTTGCGCAACGAGCCCGCCAAGCGAAGGGTCAGGGGTACCTGTTGCATCGACAACGCCATAAGCGAGTCGCGAGTCTAGTATCGTTTGCGCGCGCTCAATACCGATTTCGACGTCCTGAGACTCGAAAAAATCGAAAGTATACGACCCTCTCGCTATTCGCTCTTTAGTTACGCTTCCGGTATCGAGGTAAAGTGTCAATTCCTCGCTACCCTCGTCGGCAACGTCGTAGCGTTTGCGGATGCTATCAACATTACCTTGATTGCTAATAACCAGCCCTTTGAAACGCGAGCCTTGCGCTGTTCGCAACTCATAGTCTGCGCCGATTTCCCAGTTATCCCGCTCGCCTGGCAACTCTTCGCGCTGCAGGGCAATTGTATTGGGATAAACGCGGCGGTTTACCGTGCGGCGGGCGAGTGAAGTCGGATTGTCATTTTGCGAATACAGCGCGTTGAGTCTTGCGCTCGAGTTCGGGCTAAATTCGTAATCAAGGTTTGCGCTGTAGTCATAACTGGTTTGCTCGCGAATCTGATCCTCGCGGATCGCATCGTTTGCTGTGAAGTCGCCAAGCATACTGTCCTCGTAAGTAATGCGATGGTCGTAACGCGGTTCCGCCACAGCGCTCAACACATAGCCCAGTCCACTGAGGTTACCGCTTATCGCAAAGGATCCGCCCGGCTGACTCTCGCCGTCAGCGTAACGATCCATATTAATCTCAACATTGACCGCGGTTGCAGAGAGCTCTTCCAATAAAATTACGTTCACCACCACGCCGCTGCCGCGCACGTCCAGATCGCCCGAGGTGCCGCGTATGAGTTCGATATAATCGACTTGCCCCGCGGTAATCCGATCTAGCTGACCGCTCGCCTGATTACTCTTGCCCGCCATGCGTTTGCCGTTGATGATTATCTCACTGCCACCGCCGCCACCTAAACCGCGCCCGCCATTACCGCCTCCCGCACCACCACCAAATCCACCACCGCTGCCTGTAGCGCCGCCGACACCTGGGATACGATTGACCATATCTTGCGCGGTGATCGGATTAAACTCAGCGAAATAGTCAGCTCGGTACACGACCGTCGAATCGTCACCCACATTGTCTTGGGCGATTACGCCACCCGAGAGAGAGAAAAGCAGCGCAGACGCCGCCAGCGTGTAACGCGCGGTTAGAGGAAAAGCCATAATATGTATCCGATCAGGAGAGGTGATGCTGCTTTCAATGGTTTAGGCAGTGCTTTGGGCACTTGTTATTCGATAAGATGCTTCTCATCATTCGTTTTTTCTATCAGGCGCAGGATTATAGTGCTCACCGCGCGAGCCTATTGTTACAAATTGTGGAGGAACTGAGTCTAGGATAGACTCAGAATACGACGACGCAGGCCATTCCCACACAGAGAGCAATGCATGCCCCAAGGCCCCCAGACAAAATCAACCAGCTCCCCTGGCAGACACTTTATCGCCGGCGATCTTCGTCTCGCGATCAGCTACTGGCTTCTGTATTTGAGCGGCGCCGCACTCCTTTTTTTTGCGGGGAGCTGGGCAGTCGATTCCGATAATTGGGTAGTCTTTAGCGGCTTAGTCGCCATTCAGCTCGCCTATACTTTCGTATTAATACTTGGGATTCGGAGTGGGTATCAAGGGCCGCAGAAATGGAAAGTCATTTCTAGAACGTCTTCGGTCTTTATGATTATCAACATACTCGTTGGAATCAGCACGCTTGGTTTCGTTTATTAGCGCTGGGTAACTAATCTAACAAACCCCGTATTCAGAGAGGAATTACAGTGACAACTCCCGCTCAACCCGCCGAGATAGCGCGCTATACACTCTATTTGAAACGCGACTGCCCGACCTGCCAACTCGTTATACCCGCCGTTGCCGAACTCGCTGCGCAGAGGGGGACCGAACTCATTCTGTACACCCAAGACGACCCTACTTTCCCCGATATGCCCGGTGTTATCGACGACAGCAGCCTGGCGCAGTCCTATGCTGCCAATATTGAAATTGTCCCGACGCTAATTCGCCACAGCTCAGCTAAAGCCGATGACCGAATCGTAGGTTGGGACCGCGCAGAATGGCGTGAGCTTACGGGCATTCAAAACTTGGGCGAGGCGCTTATCGAATTTAAACCGGGCTGCGGCTCGAAGACTCAAGACCCCGGCATGGACGAAGTGCTTGCCCTGCGCTTCGGCAAAAGCACACTGCAAGCCCGGCAAGTCGAACTCGCCTCGTCAGAGGACGAACTTGAAGCTTGCTACGATCGCGGCTGGAGCGATGGCTTGCCGGTTGTCCCACCTACTGCCCTGCGGGTTATACGAATGCTAAAAGGCAGCGATCGTGAGGCGTCAGAGATTATTGGCAATGTGCCGCCTGATAATGTGCCCTGCAGTATCGAGAAGGTGGCGATAAACGCAGTGCTTGCTGGGTGTAAGCCCGAATATTTCCCTGTCGTGCTTGCGGCGGTTGAGGCTGCGCTGCAAGATCGATTCTGCATGCATGGCCTGCTCTGCACGACCTATTTCTCGTCGCCAGTTGTGATTGTTAATGGCCCCGTAGCGAAAGCCATCGGCATGAATTCGGGGATGAACGCCTTGGGACAAGGCAATCGCGCCAATGCGACTATTGGACGCGCGCTACAGTTACTCATACGCAATGTCGGTGGCGGTCTTCCTGGTGGCATAGATCGCGCCACGATGGGTAATCCCGGAAAATACAGCTACTGCTTCGCCGAAGACGAATCGGATTTCGATTGGCCGACGCTTGCTCAAGATCGCGGCTTCGACAGAGGCGAATCAGTCATCAGCCTCTTTGCCGGCGAAGGGCTGCAAGGCATCGTTGATCAGCAATCGCGCACCCCAGAGTCACTCGCCCGCAGCCTCGCTGCCAGCCTACGGACAGTGGCCCACAGCAAGCTATTTGGTATGGCAGACGCGATTCTGCTAGTCTCTCCCGAACATCGGCGTGTATTCAAAGAAGGCGGCTGGACGAAGGCCGACCTGAGGGCAGCGCTGTACAATAATTTGATGACGCCGGGCGAGGAAATAATGCGCGGCGCCGACGGCATAGCGGAAGGCATGCCTGAGCGTTTCAAAGATAAGATTTTGAACAAATTTAGAGACGACGGCCTGCATATCGTGACGCTTGGCGGCACTGCAGGCATGTTTTCGGCCATTATCGGCGGCTGGGTAGCGTCGGGCGAACGCGGCAGTCAGCTCGTCTCACAGGTAACCGCACGTTTAAGACAACAGGAGTGAGGCAATGCACACTACTTTGCTAGACCCGACCGCCGAGCTTAGCCCGGTTGAACGACAGATCCTTCCTCGGCTTGCAACACTCGCTGGGGCAACCGTAGGCCTGCTAGACATCTCGAAGCCACGAGGCAAAGAGTTTTTAGACGAAGTTGAGAGGCAGCTTACGGCGGTAGGTGCGAAGGTTAATCGTTACGCGAAACCTACCTTTGCACGAGTCGCGCCGGTAGAGCTCACCCAGAAGATTAGCGTCGAATGCGACGCGGTCATTGAAGGATTAGCCGACTGAGGCTCATGTACCTCGTGCAGTTTGCATGACATCATGAACCTAGAAAGCCGTGGACTTCCCTCTGCCTTTATTGCCTCGACCGAGTTCGTCGATGCGGCTGCGGCGCAGGGCCGCTCGTTAGGAATTACACCCGCGAGCCTCTTTGTCCCGCATCCGATTCAAGACCGCAGCGATGAAGAAATGACTCAACTGGCGAGAGACGCCATTGAAAAGATTAAACGGCTAGTCTGCAGCGCAGAGTAACCAAAACACAAGCCAACGTATTAACACAAAGCTTTGCACAGCCAGTAGTTAATACGACTTTTATAATTAACTTTTAAAAATAGACCGGAGAAAAAGCAGCATGACTAGAGAAGCAGTAATCGTATCCACAGCAAGAACCCCGATCGGCAAGGCCTACCGCGGTGCTTTTAATGACACCGACGCGCCTACCATGGGCGGCCATGTGATCGCTGCGGCGGTTCAGCGCGCGGGCATCGATCCTGCCGAGATTCAAGACGTTGTCATGGGTTGTGCCATGCAGCAAGGCTCTTCGGGCCAGAACATCGGTCGCACAGCGGGCGTCGCTGCAGGCTTGCCTTCAAGCGTGTCGGGCATGAGCATGGATCGTCAGTGCGCCTCGGGCATGATGGCTATCGCCACAGCAGCCAAGCAGGTCATCGTCGACGGCATGCCTATTGTGATTGGCGGCGGCCTCGAGTCGATCAGCCTCGTCCAGAACGAGCATCGCAACGGCTATCGCGCAATCGATCCCAACGTTGTCGCGCGCTCGCAGCACGCCTATATGCCGATGCTTCAAACAGCTGAAATCGTCGCTAGCCGTTACAACATCTCGCGTGATGTACAAGACGAATACTCGCTCCGCAGCCAGCAGCGCACGGCAGCCGCTCAGGCAGCCGGCAAATTCGACGACGAAATCGTGCCAATGGCGTCGAAGATGCTGTTCATGGACAAAGAAACCAAGCAGCAGAGCGTCCATGACGTCATGCTCGACAAAGACGAAGGTAACCGCCCAACTACAACGCTCGAGGGCCTCGTCGGCCTCAAGCCGGTCATCGAAGGCGGAGTGATCACTGCGGGCAACGCAAGCCAGCTTTCAGATGGTGCCTCTGCTTCGGTAATAATGGACAGCAAGCTAGCCGAACAGCGCGGCCTAAGTCCACTCGGCGCCTACCGCGGCATGGCGGTTGCAGGTCTCGAGCCTGACGAAATGGGCATTGGCCCCGTTTACGCAATCCCTAAGCTTCTCGCCGCTAACGGCTTAAAGATGGACGACATCGGCCTCTGGGAACTCAACGAAGCGTTTGCAGTACAGGTCATTTACTGCCGCGATCAGCTTGGTATCCCCGACGAGCTCCTCAACGTTAACGGCGGCGCAATCTCGATTGGCCATCCGTACGGTATGAGCGGCGCGCGCATGGTTGGACACGCTCTCATCGAAGGCAAGCGTCGCGGCGCGAAATACGTTGTTTGCACTATGTGTGTGGGCGGCGGAATGGGTGCAGCGGGTCTGTTCGAAGTTTACTAACTCGCGTTAAGCTGTACGAAAAAAGCGAAGTGGGCCATGCCTGCTTCGCTTTTTTTATTGCCTTAACCTCGGGATTATTCGCAGCTCGGAGGGCTACGCTCTTGCGAGACTAACAAAATGATGCCTGCTACTCTTGTACCAAATTCCTGCTCAATGCTTTCTTTAGTCATCCCACTTAGGCGTTCGAATCTTGCGCATTTGCCTGACTCAATCGCGTCAAACATCGCGAGAGAACGCTCTAAAAGTGCAATGAATGCTTCAATGTCGGCGCCGTCAATTCCCGGATTAGGCTCTAACCGGCCTGTTTTCTCAAACGTGTTGAGGGTATCGCGCACATAGCTATAGAGCCCAAGAGAGGAGAGGCGTTCGACGCCCGCGCTATCCCCCGATGCCGCCTGCACTTTTTGTGCACTCAGCCCACCGAGTGTTAACAGCAAAGCAAGCGCATAGCTAATCCAAGTCACGTACAGACCCTCTGCCCGACTTTTTCCCCGATGTATTTCGCTTGGCCTCCAGTCGACGCTCTTTCGCGCCGCGCGTAGGCTGGGTTGCGAGTCGCGCTGGCTTTACTGTCGTCGCTTTGTCGAGCAGCGCATTAAGACGGCTCAGTGCATCTTGCTTATTTTTCTCTTGGCTGCGAAACCTCTGCGCTTTGATTACAATCTCACCAGACGAAATTATTCGCGCATCGCGCGTACCCTTGATTAATTCTCGCTGCGCCTCTGATAAGCGCGCACGCAAAAAGTCAAAGCGAAGCTGCACTGCAGTTGATACTTTGTTGACGTTCTGTCCACCCGGGCCGCTTGCCCGCATAGCAGAAAACTCTACTTCACTTTCTTTAATCTCACGCATTTCTGCTCATAAACCCAAAAAATTAAATGCATTATTACCCCCAAGACTAGCCAACGATTGCGCTGTTGCACAGTGTTTCAGGGTACGATAAGGTCGGTCAACGTGCTTCAATTCTGAACCTATTCTATCGCCTTGCTAGGATTTTATTCATGACGCTGATTCTTGGCCTTCGCCGCCCCCAATCTAAGCACCATCAATCTACACACCATCAATCAAAGCACCATCAATCAAAGCACCACCAATCAAAGCCGCACTTAAACAGTGCCCAATCTGCTGCTGGACAGTCTTTAACCAGACGTGCCTCGCTTTCGATTGGGGCACTGGTCTGCGCGTTCTCTTTCTCTGCGGCCACCGCTCAAGAACCGGTTCGCCTCGGCTTTATGGATCCACTGTCAGGCACTTTTGCCTCGGTCGGCACAAGCGGCTTAAACGTCCTAGAGTTCGCTGCGGACTACTTTTACAATTCCAAAGGCGGAATCCTAGGCGGACGCATGATCGAAATCGTGCCCTTGGACAATAAACAAAGCCCAACCGAGACTCAATTACAATTCCGTAGAGCGGTAAGCGAGGAGTTGCGAATAATATTTCAGGGCAATAGCTCTGCCGTGGCCAACACATTAAACCAAACTATCTCGAAGCATAATCGGCGCAATGCAGGCCAAGAGGTTTTGCAGATTAACTATGCCGCGGTCGATCCCATTCTGACAAACGAAGAGTGCAGCTTCTGGCATTTCCGTTTCGACGCCCATGCGGTCATGAAACTCGACGTGCTCACTGATTTTATTGCGATGAACGACGAACTCAGCAGCGTCTACATCATAGGCCAAGACTACTCTTTTGGCCAAGTGGTAGCAGATAACACCATAAGACTGCTTGGGGAGAAACGACCCGACATCGAGATCGTCGGCAACGAATTCCACCCTATCGGTCAAGTGAAAGACTTTACACCTTATGTCACCAAGATCGCCTCTTCTGGCGCTGATGCGGTGGTGACCGGTAATTTCGGCGCCGACATGGTGTCTCTCGCGCGGTCTATAATCGATTCCGGCCTAGACGTGCCCATCTACACTTTTTATGCCGCCTACGATGGCATTACAGCCACGCTAGGTGCGGATGGTAAAGACCGCATTCGTCTCATCCACACCGATCGCGCGAATCCGCTTGCTAGTGATGAGCGACGTGATTTCTACAAAGCGTTTAAAACTAAACACCCCAACTCAGACATCACCCAGTCGCGGCTCGCAAACGCGCTAATGATGGTGGTTCAGGCGATGGAGCAATCCCAGAGTACCGACCCTTACGATATCGCTGTTCAGCTCGAAGACATGCGATTTACAAGCATTGCCGGAGACGAGCTGTGGATGCGTGGCGAAGACCATCAGCTGTTTCAGCCGCTCTATATCTCCAAGCAGACAGACGAAGGAATTGAATTCGACGCAGATAACTCGGGTTTCGGTCTGTTAACCGAATATGAGGTTGGTACATCCGAGACGATTACCGAACACAGTTGCCGTATGCGCCGGCCGCGGCGCTAACTATGTTTGAAGTCTTCGTCTTTGCCACACTAAATGGACTCGTCACAGGCCTGCTTTTATTCATGCTGGCAAGCGGGCTAACGCTAATCTTTAGCATGATGGGCGTGCTCAATTTCGCCCACGCGAGCTTCTACATGCTTGGCGCTTATTTCGCCTTTACCCTTAGCGCTTACTTAGGTTTCTGGGGTGGATTGCTGTTCGCCCCTCTCATCGTCGGATGTATCGGTGCCGCTGTTGAGCGCTACGGCCTTCGCCGTGTGCATCAATCGGGTCATGTGGCCGAGCTTGTTTTTACCTTTGGCCTTGCGTTTCTAATCGAAGAAGCGGTGCAGTTTTTCTGGGGACGCGACACGAAAAATTACCAGTCGCCCGAGCTATTCGATTTCGCCCTCTTCACGTTATTCGGACAGGAATTTTCGGCCTACCGTGGGTTTATGATTGCTATCGCATGCCTCATATTTGGCGCACTCTATTTCGTGCTTACCCGAAGCCGCGTGGGGATTATTATTCAAGCGTCGATAAGCCACCCACAGACTGTTGCGAATCTTGGCCATAATGTGCCGCTCATTTTTATGTGTGTATTTGGCGTAGGAACAGCGTTGGCAGGCGTAGCCGGCGTGATTGCCGGCCCAGTCTTAACCACGTTCCCGGGCATGGCAACGGTGTTAGGCAGTATAGTATTCGTCGTCGTCGTTATCGGTGGACTGGGCAGTTTGCCTGGTGCGCTAATTGCCTCACTCCTCGTTGGGCTCTTGCAGTCCTATGCGATAGCCGCCGATGTAGGCATGCCCGAATTGCTTCACCTGCTTGGCTTGAGCTTCGACAGCAGTCATCCACTCAACGATTTATGGACTCTCAATCTCCCACAGATCGCTCCGGTGCTGCCCTACCTCCTTCTGGTTTTGGTGCTCATCTTTAAACCAACTGGGCTCATGGGTAACAGGGAGCAATGACATGAAAAAGCAGCTGCCTGTTTGGCTTGGATTCGCGCTTGCGCTTGTTTTTCTACCGTCGATTTTCGATTCTGTCTTAGGCATCTCGATACTGAATCAGATGACTATCTGGATTATCTTCGCCTTGAGTTACAACATGCTGCTTGGCCAAGGCGGCATGCTCTCATTTGGCCATGCCGTCTATTTTGGCCTTGGCGGATTTATGAGCGTACATGCGCTTAATCTCATCGCAGATGAAGTGCTCGTTTTCTCGATTACGCTTATACCGCTTGTCGGTGGCGCCGTTGGACTTGTCGCCGCTATCTTTATTGGCAGCTTTTCTACGCGCAAATCAGGCACAGTGTTTGCGATGATCTCGCTAGGCATCGGCGAACTCATCGTCGCCTCTTCGCTCATTTTTGCCGACTTTTTCGGTGGCGAGGCAGGTGTAACCGGCGATCGAACCTATGGCCCACCTTTCTTCGGCATAGAATTTTTACAAGATGCAGAGGTCTACTATCTGGGTGCATTTTGGCTTTTTGTAGCGACACTTTTTATGTATCTGTTTACGCAAACGCCTGCGGGCCGTATGGCGAATGCCGTTCGCGACAACCCAGAACGCGCGGAGTTCATTGGCTACAGCACGCGCCGTGTTCGGTTCATCTCGTTTTGCGCAGCAGGACTCTTTGCGGGCATTGCTGGCGGCCTATTCGCGATCAATTATGAATTCATTACCGAGGAGAATCTCAATGCCCTTACCTCAGGACGAGTCCTTCTCATGGCTTACATCGGAGGACTCGGTTTTTTTATTGGGCCTATCGTAGGAGCAGTAATTTTAACGCTAATGAATTCACTGCTTAGTAATTACAGCGAGATGTGGATGCTGTACTTGGGCATTATGTTTTTACTCACCGTAATATTTTTGCCTCGCGGATTTGCCGGCTTCATCATGATGCATCAGATTGCGTGGCAGAATCGCAGGCTCGGGACTCTCATACTCCCCTATTTTGTTACTGCGGTCCCTGCATTGGTTTTCTTGGCTGCCTTTGTCGGACTCGTCGAACTTAGTCATAAAGGCGACGACATTCTGCCGTTCTTTGGCTTGAGTCTCGGTGCCGAATCGATGCTCAGTTGGGGGATCTTACTCGCTCTCGCAGGTATCGGCGCACTCGGGGTCAAACTCTCACGTCCTCGCCTGGCAGCCGCGTGGGCGCTTGCCAACACGCCGACTGCCGACGACAGAGGAGACGTAAGATGAGCCTCCTAACCCTCGATTCTGTCTGCAAAAGCTTTGGCTCGACTCGCATAATAAATGACGTCTCACTCGACATCGAAGCGGGAGAGAAACACGCCATAATCGGCCCCAATGGCGCAGGCAAGTCGACGCTTTTCCATCTTATCTCCGGTCGCTACAATGTAAGCTCAGGCGCCATCGGCTTTAAGGGAGAGGTGATACACAATCTGCCTCCCTATGAAATAGCTCGCCGCGGGCTCGCCAGAAGCTTTCAGGTAACCAATATTTTTCCGCGCATGAGCGTGTTCGAAAACATACGCTGCGCATTGCTTTGGTCCGAGGGATATCGCTATTCTTTCTGGCAGCTACTGGGGCGCCAAAGAACGCTCAATGAGAAAGCTCTCGACGTACTCGAACAGATTGGCCTGAGCGACAAAGCCCAACTGCCCAGCGGCGAACTCGCTTACGCCCAGCAGCGCGCGCTCGAACTAGGCATTGCCGTGGCAAGCGGGGCCGAATTAATCATGCTCGACGAACCCGTTGCCGGCATGAGTAATAGCGAAGCCGAGAACGCGGTCGCACTGATTCGGCGCATCACCGAAGGTAAAACACTTATCATGGTCGAACACGACATGAATATTGTTTTCGATATTGCCGACCGCATCAGCGTCTTGGTTTACGGCGAGATTATCGCCACCGACACGCCCCAAAATATTCGCAGCAACGCGCGGGTGCAAGAGGCTTATTTAGGGGAGGTACCAAGCGATGCTTAAGGTGACTGACCTGCACGCCTACTACGATAAAAGCCATATCCTGCAAGGCGTCAATTTTCATGTGAACGCCGGCGAGATCGTCAGCCTGCTTGGCCGTAACGGCGTCGGGCGCTCGACCACCGTTAAGACCATCATGGGCGAGGTCGAACCCCAAGGATCTATTCAGTTTAAAGGCGAGGAAATCGCAGGGCTAAAGAGTTTTGAGATAGCGCACCGAGGGCTCGGCTATGTGCCCGAAAGCCGCGATATTTTTCCAACACTCACCGTGCGCCAAAACCTCACGCTCGGACTCAAGGGCAAGGCAGAAAGTGGTCGCTGGACCATTGACGACATGTTTAAGATGTTTCCCAACCTCGCCGAACGCGCCGATGTGCCAGGCGGGGTGTTGAGTGGCGGCGAACAGCAAATGCTGTGTATGTGCCGTACGCTGATGGGGGACCCCGAGCTGATTATGATCGACGAGCCAACCGAGGGCTTAGCCCCCAAAGTGGTCGAACAAATAGGCAAACTGCTGCAAGAGATTGCAAGTCGAGGTGTATCGATTTTACTGGTCGAGCAGAAACTGTCGATCGCCCTCAAAATCTCCAGCCGCCTTTATGTCATGGGCCATGGTAAAATCGTTTACGAAGGCTCACCCCAGAGTCTGCTCCAAGCGCATGATGTGCGTGCAGAGTGGCTCGAAGTATAACCAATCAAAGCAGAGAACATTCGCATGACCCGCCCCGCTCATTTTTTTCAGTTTCCCACCTTTCTGTGCTCCGCACTGTCCCGCGTATCCCTGTGTTTGCCCTCTGCTCGCGCGTTGGTGGTTTGCCTTGGCGTCATGCAAATTCTACTACCCGGCGCGGCTAAGGCTTGGGATGAAACAGGACACAGGCTTTCGGCGAACGTCGCGCTGCGTTACTTAGACTTTGACACACAGCGCGAACTACTCACGCTCTTGCAGCAGCACCCTCGCTATCAGCAAGACTTCGTTGGTCAAATGCCTGCCGACCTTATCGACTCGCCTCCCGAGCGCCAGCTTGGCTGGCTGCTAGGACAAGCAGCCTACTGGCCAGATATCGCGCGCGGTTTTAATGACAGCGAACGCGAGAAATACAGTCGCCCCAGTTGGCACTATATCGACGGCGCTTGGCTGCGAGATAGCGCCAACGTGCAAGGCAATGTCTATGTGAATCGCCCGCCTGCGCAAGAGATCCAAGGCGTAGCCGGAAGCGCAATCACATCCGAACGTGATGCCGACAATGTCGTTACCGCGCTGGATTACACTACTCGCGTGCTGGCCGATGGCGATGCGGAGCCGGCGCAGCGCGCCGTCGCTCTATGCTGGGTGCTTCATCTCATGGGCGATATTCATCAGCCACTGCATTCGGGTTCACTCTACAGCGCCGAGTTGTTCGCCACCGGCGACCGCGGCGGCAACGCGATTCGAGTTGGCGAGAGCAATCTGCATTCGGTGTGGGATCGCGCGATGCGCGGTGCTGATAAACAGTCGCGAAACCTACTCTACGCCGCCACATACGAAGATCTCTCGGGTCGCGAGTCCGACTGGACACTCTGGCTTGCCGAAAGCCGAGAGTTTTTGGTCCCCTCGGTTTATGACGATTCTCTCCTCGCCGCGATTGCTAGCGCCGACAGCAGCGGTGCCGAGCGCTTACCAAACCAAACGCTCAACGACGACTATGTCAACGAGATGATCAGTATCGCAAGCGATCGCTTGGGACTCGCTGGCCTCAGACTCGCCATTTGGTTTCAGAATGAACTGCCTCCGGTGACTGCACCCTAGCGGCCACTTAGTGAGTCGCCAGGAGAGTGTCGATGGCGTTGGCGATAAGCCTGCGCCCGGCGTCTTCGGCAAGCGTCATAATCGACTCGGGGTGAAATTGAACGGCGCTCATCATCAGCGTTTTATGCTCAATTGCCATCACCTCGCCATCATCACTCCGCGCTGTCACTCGCAGACACTCAGGCAGCTCATCCGCCACTAAAGAATGATAACGACCGGCAATAAAAGGGCTCTTTATCCCATTAAAGAGCGACGATTCATCGTGAGCCACCTCCGATCCCTTGCCATGCATTGGTCTATCTAGCTGCCTCAAGCTACCGCCAAAATATTCGACCATTCCCTGCAGACCCAAGCATACGCCAAATACCGGTACACCTAGCTCCTCCGCCAAACCAAGCGTTTCACTCATTGCAAAAGCCTGTGGTTGTGAGGGGCCGGGGGAAAGAACAAGGAGGTCGGGCGCACACTCTCGGAGCGACTTTCTAGCCGCGTCGGGACGCAGCGTAATCAGCTCGACGCCACACTCGCGAAAATAGCTCGCAAGGTTATGCACGAAAGAATCGCGGTGATCGACCATAAGAGCTCGAATCGGTTTTTTTGCCACCGCCTGTGCGCACGCATTCGCCTGCGTACTGCCGGCGCCCATACGATCAGCCTCGCGCGAAACACTATCCCCTCGCAAAGCCGCAAGCAGTGCTGAGGCTTTCAATCTCGTTTCTGCTTCCTCTTCTTCGGGGTTGGAGTCGATGAGAAGCGTCGCGCCCGCGCGCACCTCACCCATTCCGTCTTTTACCCGCAGGGTGCGCAGCGTCAGGCCAGTATTGATATTGCCATCAAAACCTAGCTGCCCCATCGCCCCTCCATACCAGTGACGCGGCGATTTTTCGTTGTCTTCGATAAACTGCATCGCTGCGTGCTTCGGCGCACCGGTAACCGTTACCGCCCAAGTATGTGCGAGGAAAGCATCGAGCGCGTCCATGCCCTCGCGCAGGGTTCCGCAGACATGGTCGACTGTGTGGATGAGCCTTGAGTACATTTCGATCTGACGACGCCCAATAACCTCGACGCTACCGGGTACACAGACGCGCGACTTGTCGTTGCGGTCGACGTCGGTGCACATAGAAAGTTCTGCTTCGTCTTTCGCTGAATTGAGTAACGTCTTGATCTGCGCTGCGTCCTCGATCGCATTACGACCACGTTTAATCGTTCCCGAGATAGGGCAAGTCTCGACTCGCCGATCTCGTACGCGCACAAACATTTCGGGTGAGGCGGCAACCAGGTATTCGCCCTCGCCTAGATTCATTAGCGCGCCATAGGGCGCTGGGTTGCTCGATTGGAGGCGGCCAAAAACCTGTGAAGGCGTATCGCGGCAGGGCTCGCTAAACACCTGCCCTGGTACAACTTCGAAGAGGTCGCCGCGACGAAAATAGTCGTGCGCGAGTTTGACCTTCGCTGCGAACTCGCCCGGCGCATGATCGCAAACCGGCTCGGTCACCGGTGCGGGAATATAACGTTGTACCGGCCCTGTGCGGGCATAACCACCAGTTGTTTCGGTGAAACTTGCATGCTTTACACCGCTTTCGCTTTGTCTCTTCTCTTGCCTTTCTCGACAGAGGAATTCGTAACGGTAGCTTGTTGCGGTTTCGACACGGTGATCGGCGACGATGATCTCATCGGGAAAATAAAGCACGAGGTCGCGGTCGCCCTCGGTTCGAGCAAGCTTTCTCTCTATCTCCTCGAACTGAAAGGTTAGATCGTAACCAAAGGCACCAAACAGCCCGAGAAAAGAGTCCTCGCAACTCTTAAAGTGAGAAATAATTGCTCTCAGCGCGCTAAAAACGGTTGCCCTTCTTGAGCGCTGCTCTTCGGTAAATTCATCCTTACCTTCGGCAACCACTACCGCCAAACTATCGAAGCTATTCGTGCTGATAGATGCGGCAGAATGACCTGCTACTGCATCGGGTTTATCGCCGAGGATTAGTTTACAGCTGGTCACGTCAGGACACCTTGCGAGCGCCGCTTCAACCTCAACTAAAAGAATGTTGCCACGCCGATTGAGCGCCCGCACCGCGAGTTGTCTGCCGCGTGCTTCAAATAACAAAGGGGGATTAACGAATCCGATATCCCAACGGCGATATCGTCCTGGATATTCATAGCTCGAGGCGAGTAGCACCCCGGGCGCCGAGTCGAGTGATTCGGCTAGGCGAGAGACTGCCTGCGGGTAGTCGAGTGCGCTCGCTGTGCGAGTGATCCCTACGCCACTGCCACATGTATAGCGCAAGTAGCGTTCGCCTTTACCGAGATTCGTCAGGGTATTCGTTATTGGTTTGGTCATTGTTTATTCCTTGCTTCTCTAAATCTGGCTAAATCTGGCCTAATTTGGCTCAAATTGGCTCAATCGATTTGTTACATGAGTAACGAAACGGACTGACCGCAGAAGCAGTGGCTAGGAATGAAAGACCTACTAGAACGAACGGAAAGACGCACAGAAGGACGAACAGGAGAACAAACGGCTGCCACTACTTCGGGCGGCCAGTACTAAATTACCGGCGACCCATTGAGCGGCGCCAACCTTGGACAAGGCGGAAGGGAGTATTGCTGTGCGAGGAAAAATTCATGACGTGATCATGAAGGCTCGTTCTATGCCTGTCAAGAAGGCTAGGCATCGGCATCTACGCTTGATTGATTTGTTTCGGCGCGCGGTCAATAATCGAGCATGAGAATCAGAGCAAAAAAAATAACAGCTTAGGAGCCTCGCTATGCCTTATACACATCATCTGCGCAACAATGGAAGCGCGTTAGCGCTTTTTGTCCTCGGTGCCGTATCGGCTTTCTTATCGTCTACCCTTCCCTCTATCGCGCTAGCCGACTCACCCATTGTGGCAGAGCGCGTTGGCATGTCGGGTGAACGCCTCGCTCTGCTGGACAACAATCTTGAGCGCTACAACGAAGACAGTCGCCTCGCCGGTCAAGTCTATATTGTTTTGCGTCACGGCGAGGTCGTCGCGCACGAAGCGAATGGCATGCAGGATGTCGCTCGGGGCGTCGCAATGAACACCGATTCTATCTTTCGAATCGCGTCGCAAACCAAAGCGATTACCAGCCTTGCGATTATGATGCTGCAGGAACGCGGGCTTCTCGATATTAACCAGCCTCTATCAAAATACCTGCCCGAATGGAGCAACATGCAGGTCGCAGTCTCGGACGACTCCGGCGGCTACACACTCCAGCCTGCCCGAAATGAAATCACTTTACGCCATCTGCTCACGCACACAGGCGGCATGAGTTACGGAACGGGACGCAGCGCAGCAGAATGGCAGCGGGCAAACATGCAGGGCTGGTATTTCGCCGACCGCGAAGAGCCCGTCCGAGAAACAATAGCGCGCATGGCAGCGCTGCCACTCGACGCGCATCCGGGTGAGAGTTGGATCTACGGCTACAACACCGACATCCTCGGTGCGGTCGTCGAAGTCGTCAGCGGCGAGACTCTCGATGACTTTTTCGCCAACAATATTTTCGCGCCTTTAGGGATGAACGACACGCATTTCTATTTGCCCGCGGCCAAACGCGATCGCCTCGCCACTGTTTACCGTCCCAAACAGGAAGGGGGTATCGAAGCGATTCCTGAAACCAATGGTATGCAGAGCCAAGGGCTCTATGCCGATGGGCCACGGCAGAGTTTCTCAGGAGGCGCCGGCTTGCTTTCAACAGCAGGCGACTACGCTAAGTTTTTACAAATGACGCTCAATGGCGGCGAACTCAATGGCGAACGCTTGGTGTCGCGCAAGACAATCGAACTCATGACCACGGATCACTTGGGCACGATTGAGTTTCGACCAGGCCAAGGTTTCGGCTTAGGCTTCTCTATAGCGACAGACGTAGGCTTGCGCGGAACACTCGGTTCGGAGGGCGAATACGCCTGGGGCGGCGCGTATCATTCAACCTATTGGGTAGATCCGGTAGAGGACCTAGTCGTGGTTTATCTCACGCAGATTATTCCAGCTACCGGGCTCGACGACCACATCACCCTGCGCAACGGCATCTATCAGGCAATAGTAGACTAGCTATGACATTGACATTATCGGTTCTCGATCAATCTCCCGTCCGTTCTGGCAGCACGCCCTTTGCTGCTTTGCAGGAGACAATCGAGCTGGCGGGGCACGTCGACAATCTAGGCTACCATCGCTACTGGGTGTCTGAGCATCACGCCTCCGGCGCGCTTGCCGGCTGCTCGCCGGAGGTATTGCTTGGCCGCTTAGGCGCTGAAACCACGCAGATAAGGCTAGGCTCGGGAGGCGTCATGTTGCCCCACTACAGCCCCTATAAAGTTGCCGAGAATTTCAAACTCTTGCAGACGCTTTACCCAAACCGTATCGACCTTGGTGTTGGGCGCGCACCGGGCACAGACCCGTTCACCGCCGCCGCGATCCGCTATGGGTCGCGCGTGGGGCCCGAGCATTTCCCCAACATGATCGCAGACCTGCAGGCTCTATTAAACGACACCGACCCCCCCACGCCTGGCATGGAGAATGCGCGCGCATTTCCCAAAACCGAGGTGCCGCCTGAAATGTGGATGCTAGGCTCCAGCGACGATAGTGCAACGCTTGCAGGACTTGCAGGTCTTCCCTATAACTTCGCGTATTTTATAAATCCGAATATTAGCCCCGATATTTTCGATATTTATCGCGCTCGCTTTAAGCCGGGGCCAAACCTCGACAAACCGCATACATGCCTGTCACTGTTCGCCGTCTGCGCCGATACTGAGGAAGAAGCGAAGCGTCTGGCGAGCAGTCGCGACCTCTGGTATATCCGTCTGCTGCGGGGCAATCCGGGGCCTTTCCCTACGCCTGAGGAAGCGCGGGACTATCCTTACGCAGCCAGCGAGCTAGCCCTTATCCGTTCGAACCAAGAAAAGCGCGCCGTTGGAACACCGGCGCAAGTGAAGGCAAAACTCGAATCGCTTTCTAAAGAATTTGGTGTCGACGAAATAATGCTCGTGACTATCGTGCATGACCACCGCGCTCGATTACGCTCTTATGAGTTACTCGCGAAGGAAGTCGGGTTGTCTAGCGAGCAGAAAGTGGCCGCTTAGCCTAGTCGCTCGGCTTGCGTCTCACGCGTTCGAGGAGCGCTTCTTTCGATACTTGTAGGTTACGCCGCGCAGCTTCAATACCCGCAAGGTAACCTGCATACGCAACCAATACCCAGATGAGCATAGAGCCATCCCAATAGCTGAACCACACAAACGCACTGATCAGATTACTCAGTTGGTTCATCGCTAAATTGAATAAGAAGGCAATTAACCCATCGCCGAAAAGCGCATCGAGGCCGGGGAAATTAAAGACAAAGCCGATTAGCTCACTGACCTCAATAACTACTAATGTCCAGAGTGCTGCCAATCCGTAGAATCCACTCCCAAAATACATCCACTTCTCGAACACTAGGTCGGTCTTGGATTTTTCGGCGAATGTCCGTTTCTTCTCACCCTTAAACGACGCTTTGATCTTCTTAACGCCGCGTTCTATTCCTTTGCGATCCGACTGTCGATCTAGCTCACCGCTGATAAACAAGCGCATAAAAATGAGCCAGCTTAGCAAGGCTAATGGCAGCCCGAGTTCGATTATCGCTTTTAGTATGTCGACTATCATTCGGGCTCTCTCCGTGTGAATTACTTCGCAAAGAGTTGCGAAGCAATATCTTTAAATCCTTTAAATTCGAGCGCATTGCCGCTGGGGTCGCAGAAAAACATAGTCCCTTGCTCTCCGACCTCACCCGCAAACCTGACATACGGCTCGATCACAAATTCGTCAACGAATCCTCTGGCCTGATCGGCGAAACGCTCCCAATCATCGAACGCAAGCACAACGCCACAATGTGGAACAGGCACACCCTGACCATCGACGGCGTTGGCTATGCTGCGTACTGATCCATCAGGGCCAAGTTCACGATTTAGATGGACAACAAACTGATGCCCAAACATGTCAAAATCTATCCAGTCAGAAGCGCTGCGACCTTCAGACAAGCCCATCTTATGGCCATAAAATTCCCGCGCTTCGTCTATGTCACGCACCTGCACAGCGATATGAAAAGGAGTAAGACTCATATTTCTAATTCCTGAATAGTCTCTAAAGCCTGTCGGCAATCGCTTCTAGCGAATCGGCTAGCATTTCGAAACGATCTCGCGTTCTGCCGCGCAGAGACTCCGCCTCGGTATCGAAGGTCACCGCCAACGACCTAAGCTTGCCAGCCACTCGCTCGTCGCTCACGGCCTCATTAAGCCGATCTTGTGCGTCGCTTAACGCACTGCTTAGATCCGTTGCCCTATCCGGCGAAACCACCTCGCTGCGCTGCAGCTGATCGAGATACGCGAGAGCGACAACGGGTTCGGCTGGCCATATATGTTGCTGCTGGCGCTGAGCGTTAAACGTGCCGCCAGCGCTTCGCAATGACGCGGCCGCAATTTCGTTCTCGCTCAAATAGTCACTCGGCATGAGCTCGAGCACATCGAAACCGCGCGCGATTTCGGTGCCGTATATCAGCCCTTCGAACCAATAAGCCGACCAGTAACCACCGAGAATGAGTTCCTCGGCATCAACAGGTCCGCGGTCGAAGAACGCAATCTCTTGTGGGTTGGAAGAGTCGCTAAAATCGAAAACCGAAATCCCTCCCTGATACCACGCCTGAACCATGATGTCGCGGCCGGGGACAGGGATGAGTGAACCGTTGTGGGCGACGCAGTTTTCTTGATCGGTTTGCGGGGCAGGCATTTTAAAATAGCTGCGAAACTGCATCTCGTTGTCGACTATGTCGTAGATGGCATCGGCGCCCCAGGTGATCGGATCAGACGCGCGGCAGCGCGGCCGAGAGCCACCGCCCCACTCGTCCGTGAACACCACTTTGCGCCCGTCGTTACTAAAAGTCGCCGAATGCCAGTAGGCGAAACCGGGGTCTATTACCTCGGCGACACGCGTCGGATTCACAGGATCTGAAATATCCAACAGGATGCCATTACCCGAGCAGGCGCCCGCCGCAAGACCCACTTCGGGGTAGGCGGTAATGTCGTGACACTGATTCGTCTCGCGAGTTGTCTGAGTGCCAGGGCCATGATCCCCGCCTTCCCATAGACCGGCGATAACGCCCGACGCAGGGTCTGAGAATACCGTCGGCCGATTCACTACGCGCGCTGATGCAGGGTCGTTGACGGGAATTTGAATGACATCGATGCGAAAAAGCGCCGACTCTGGATTCTCGAATGGCGACTCGTCATAGCAGCCGTCCAATTCTTCACCGGGACGGACAGAGCTTGTGCCGGAGCCGTAAATATAGAGATTGCCTGCATCGTCGGGGTCGGTGACCACAGTGTGCGTATGTGAGCCGCGACAGGTCTGCACCGCGCCCACTTGAATTGGCATTCTAAAATCGCTTATATCGAAAATGCGTATGCCGCGGAAACGCTCTTCGCTTTCGGGCTCGGCAACCCCTTGGAGGCCACAGTCTAGCCGACCACGAGTTTGTTCGACTGACATAATAAGCAGGTTGCCAATAACAGACACGTCTCCTTGACCGCCCGGGCACACGACCGAGCTCAGTAGCTTGGGCTCGCGCGGCAGGGAGATATCATAGGCGTTAAATCCATGATAATTACCTGCTACGACGACGTCCCCTGCGAACACTAAATCGGTGTTCGCAAAATTCATTAAACTGGGACGCGGCTCCGCCGTTTCGTCTTCAGTATCAGCAGGAACGACGCCCTCGTCTGCGGCATTGGTCAGCGTTTCGACCGTAGAGTCAGCGTCAGTACTGTTGCCCGCTGCGCTTTCATCCTCTTCTGCCTGAGACGATTGCAATACCTGCGGACGCGCGCGACTCATCGGCAATCCCTGCGGGTTTGCTGGATCGAAAAATCCATCAGGTTTCGGCAGCGCCGCGAGCAAGCGCATATTGAGCGCTGCTTGTCCCGCGTCGTCATAACCTGGCTTGAGGTTTACTCGCGGGTCGGGCGAGAATCCGGCAAGCATCGCGCTCATGCGCTCTATCTCGCTCGTTTGGTCTGAGGTCACGTCAGTAGTAAAGGCGAAAAGCACCGAGTCCTGGGCTGTGCCAGGCTGGTCGAGCAGACGATCGACCATGGTTATTGCGCCTTCATGGTGTTTGATCATTAATTGGAGAAAGCGCGTGTCGAATTCTTGACTGGTTAATCCAGCGAGCTCATCGAGCTCGGCCTCAGTCAGTATGCCCGGCATCATTTCGTGATTAGACGCCATTGCCTGCATGTCTGCCATCGGCATAGCGCGGGGAAGATCACGCGCTTCTAGCCACTCCTCCATCATCACTATCTCGTCTTCCTGCGAAAGCGAAATACGCAGCGCCATCAGCTGTATCGCTTCGCGAGAGCTACGCGCTTCGACCATTTCGGCCATCTGCAGTGCTTGAGAATGATGCATGATCATGCCCTGCATGAATTTTACGTCAGCATCGGTATAACTTAGGCCCGCAAGGTTAGAAGCTTCTTCGATTGTTATTTGCCGACTCGGCTGACCCGGCGCGCCCGGCTGAATAATGGGAACTTGCGCCACCGCGCTCGACAGCAGCGCCATACTTAGCCATAGAGTAGAGACACTCTTTAACGTAAATGGGTTATTCATTGCTATATCTCCAGAAAAGCGGGCCTTCGATGCCCGCGCCTAAACAGTTCCGCGTGAGGCGCTCAGTCTACCCCCGAAGTCATGCCCTTGGCAGTCTAAATATTACTAGCCGACTCGGCTTAGTGTTGAGATTCGACTTGGTCTAACGCCTCTAACGATAAGAGTAGGCGAATGTCGAGGAAGCTGTCGCCGGGTTCGGTTGTTTGTAAAAGCGTGGCGAAGTAGAGCGGCTCTTTTCGGTCGCGCGCAAGCCAGCCTATCGACCAACCTGTATGCAAGCCCTCTGCAGAGGTAGCCCAGCCAGTCTTACCAAATACGTTTCCGCCACGCTCAGTGCGCTGCATTATCTGTCGAACCTGCGCCATGACGGTATCCCGAAAAGGCAGCTCAGAGCGATGGAGGCGGCGGAGGAATTCGAGCTGCTGGCGGGGTGTTATCCGCAGGTCACCCGCAATCCAAAACTGATCGACTCCGCCGCCC
>OCVQ010001009.1_pt1 | contig 23163 bp, 19 predicted proteins | sample 1539061 | NCBI WGS metagenome assembly OCVQ01 (sample SAMEA3355526, study PRJEB22509) | marine metagenome | biome: marine; feature: river plume; material: water | place: USA | collected 2010-08-08 | depth 0.5 m | reverse complement strand
TAGTATAAGTGCTCTGCCAGTTAGCTGTTAAAGCTTTAATATCTGTTCCTTGATAATTCCAATTAGTTGCTGAATTACTTTGAACTGTAGTATAAGTGCTCTGCCAGTTAGCTGTTAAAGCTTTAATATCTGTTCCTTGATACGTTGAAAAATTGGAAGCAATATTAACACCACCTGATAATATTTCTCCAAATACGTCCAAATTAGTTCTTATTTCATAATTCATATTTTTTAAATTTCTTGTAGGGGAAACCAATCCATTTGAGAAGTTTCTGTTATATAATTAGTTGAATCAATATAAGGACACTCAGGAACAATATATTTTTCATCTGTAATTCTTATTTGTTCACTACTCCATTCTTTTGTTAATTCTGCAAATCTTTCACTTTTATTATTTTTTAATAATGCACGATAACATTCTAAACGACATTCGTCGGATTCTTCTTTTGTATTTAAAATATAATATTTCATATCATTAAATTGCCGGTGGTCTTGTATTTTTATAAGGGTGAGCAGATGGTAATAAACTTTGTAACGCCCATTTATAAGCAAGATAACCCTCGACTTTTTGACGTTCTGTTGTACTTAATAAAGTCTCATATGAAATTATTTCATATATTTTGCCTGGCCAGCTATTACCTATTACTCCTTTTAATCCACTAATTGTGTATCCTGAAAGAGTCATAGCTCCAGTAGTGTATCTATAATTAATAATGCCGGGATTATTATAAATCGTAGGCAATGCAATTCTCGCAGTTGCTGTACCAGAACTTACAAGCGGACTTAAACTACCGTTTAAATAATAATCTGCATTATACGTCCAACCAGAAGGCCACCATTCAGTAGATAATGGACAAAAAGCAGTAGTTGGGCTACCTACTAATCCATTTGTAAATGGTCCGGGGTTATAACCTCCGGAGAATAATGTATGATAATTTATACCAACAGTAGGATCCCAAACTACTCCTCTATCATATCCGGCAACAATAAAAAGATCTCTATATGAACCTTGTGTATTTGTTGTGTTAGACAGCAATCCAGTAGCTCCGCCTCCGCCAAATCCAGCAGTACAACATACTGCATTTATTCCCGCTGCTACTGAAGATAACGTTGGTCTTAGCGAATCACTTGTTTGTACAGCATGAGTCGCAAACGAAGATTTATCATTCCATTGTGCTACTTTATTATTTGAACCCAACGTAAATGTAGCTGCATCATTTGCATCAAGCCACAAATTAAGAGTCGAGCTAGTTGCTTTTAATGGATCAAAGTAAGTTCCTTCTCTTGTTCTTGCGTTACCTAAATTTGCTGGAATAAATGACGCTACTTTTGTGCATATTGTAACGTTATTACTATACTTGATTATGCCGTATCCGTGCATGTATTTGTTTACATCGTCAGAAGGCATCTCAAACGACCACGTACCATTTCCATTATTTACAACATTTCCACTCAACCACGTTCTTGCGGTTTGATCTGGTTGATAATTGGAATACCACCCAGAAAGAGCAACAACATCTGCAGATATATGAGGAGCGATAGTAATCATTGGATATCCAGATGTAGGAGACGTACTAGACACAAGACTCGGAACTGGAGATACAGTATTATACCAAGTAACATTTTCACCCTTTAAATATTTTTTAAACCAGAGTATTTCGTCTTGTCCGGTATTGACTTGAGGGTTGTGAGCTTGGTTCGCCTCAAAAGCAAAAGAACCGTTAATTCCGGTTGGTAATAAATCAAAACTGTCTTGTCCTCGATCAAGCTGACCATGATATTCGTTCGTTCCGGTTAACCATAAAATAGGAACTTTGGCTCTTTTTGCGTAAGATTGACACTCCAATGCAGTTATGTATCTATTATTAGCATCAGTATAAGTTGATTCGGAATAAGGAATTATATATTTTGGATTACCCCTCCAATATGTAATCCAGCCAACACCATAATATGCAACAATAGCTTTTAAGCGGGTATCAGTGCACATATTCCATGCTAATGTTCCGCCCCACGAATAGCCACTAAATCCTATTTTGTTTGGATTAATGTCAGAAATTGTACGAACATAACTTAAAAGTCTTCTTGGAATAGCAGACCAGTAGTACATATCCATGGTCTTAACAGAAGCCAAATCCGTAACTGTTGATTGTCTTGCATCTGCTCCGGGATTGGTTACCTGATTCAATCCGGATAGAGCTGTTGGATACAAGGTCATTTTTGTGGTCGGGTATGAATATGTTCCGCTATATGTACCTCTCCAGTCATACGAGATTACAGCAAAATCGTTTGAAAGATAATCACTACTCGATGAATAGTCTGTATATGTTCCAGACCATCCATGAGTTTGAATAATTGCAGGAACAGGGGTTCCACCTCTCAAAGAATTTTTAATTTGGTAGCTAAAAAATATTTTAATTGTATAACCATTAATCGGCATATCAATAAACCCACACCAGCGGTAAATTCCATCCCCAGTGCCACCGTAGTTGTTACTACTATCGTTAATTGAGATAGCACTCAAGTTGAACGAACCAGTGTCCGGATTCCAATCATTAAACACCCCATCTTCGGTATTCCAAAGAGAACCAGCACTAGGAATAACCTCTGCATTGTCTTCAAACTTCAACCATTTACCATCCTTATGATAGGCCATTGATTGATTGTCTATATAATATTTTAATGCTCCTTGAGCATCATTAACATATGCAATAGAACCAGTCTGTTCAGTTTTAGGTAATTGATCAACTGATAAGTTTCTTGCGGGGCTGTTAAATGTATGACTCATGTTATTGTATAAAGTAGTTTGTTCCGTCAGTATAAAGACCAATAGCTTCGTATTGATTCATTAAAGTGTATGTTGGTTGACCGTCAATTGTTGCTCCGTTTGGTGCACTCAAAACAACATTTGCTGTTGATCCTATTTTTTTATGTTGTGTAACAGCAACATGGTTTGCTGGTGGCAAGAGATACACAGTCATTTCTCCACTAGTAATACTATCATTATATAGATAGTGAGTATATGCTACACTTTGAATATTAGTAGTGGACGATACAGTTGTGAGAGCAAATACATTTGTAGTTCCACTACTAATTCCAGCAATTCCACCATTACATAAAACTGTAATGTCGTATTGATTTACTGTTGGTGTATTATTGAATGTTAGTTCTAAATTATTATTATCTACAGTTCTCCCAGCAGCTTGAATAATTTTATTTGTTGTAACTTCCCTAACAGAAAATATTATATCTTTAGTATTTAAATTATGTGTAGCTGTTAATGGGTTTGTTATATTATCACCAATTAATGTGGAATAAGATGTAATTGCACTCCACATTGCTGAGTTGGAATTAACTGTGGTATACACATCATTCCATTTAGTAGCACTGAGTGGAGAATTGATCCAAAGAGTATTTGTGCTGTTTCTTTGTAAAACATCACCAGGATTAATATTTGTTAATAATACATTATGAAGTTCTTCTAATTCATAACCATTTTGAACTTTAATGTAAGCAATACCGTTACCATTATTCGCCCTTTCCACTACTCCCAAATACACTAAGTGATTTGGAGCAGTTGGTTTGACTCTAGTAAATGTTCCAGCAGTATTACCTAACCACAATGCATCACCTTCAACATACGGCGAAGGAAATGACATTTTATCCATTCTACCAGCAACAGTTGCATAACCAATTCCATTTGGAATAATTGTTCCATTTATTATTCCAAGAGTTTTTGAAGAAGTAGATTCAGCGGAATTTGATGCCAATTTAACAGACATCACGCTACCAGTTGCCCCAAAGCTGTAAACAACATCTCCTCTGTTAAGAGTTACACTATCCGCATTTGTAACTTGAGCAACTAAAACTTCGTCAGCAGTATCCCATATAGCAGAATTTGTTTGAACTGTTGTAAATACACTTTGCCAGTTTGCTGAATTAGACTCAACTGTAGTATATGTATTTTGCCAATTGGATGTTAAAGACCGAACTTCTGTGTCGATTCCATTTGAATCTACTAATGCACTTAAAGAAACAGTATTACCATTTGAAATTGTTAAATCTTTAGTTGCTTCATCAAAGGTTAAAGTATTGCCAGTAAAGGCTGTTGTTTGGGTTGTAGTATCTGAAAAAGTTATTCCGTTGTGAGTAATTTCAGTGCCTGTCCCATCTCCAACGTAATTTCCATTCCAAACTCTTAGAGAAGTTCCTACTCCACTATCAATGTATAGTGGCATAGGGGTCACTCGATCTTGTTGTAAGGAAGTAATCCAACCAGCTTGCCAGTTTAAATCATAATTTACACTACAGATTAAAGAAATTCCAGATAAACCACTCCGACTACTATCATAATACCCTGTGTATATTTTACCTCCATTGACGTCTCCAAATCCAATAGGGCCACTCATTAGTCCTCCAGATAAAGGAAGGTAATCTCCGGATACTATTCCACCAGAGTTCAAATATGCTGCAGAGTTGGATACTAAATTAGTATAAGCATCATTCCAAAAAACAGAATTACCGTCAGTAGTATAAATTGTATCTGTAGTAGAAAGTACTCCTGTCAAAGTACCACCAGATAGAGGTAGATACAAACTATCAACAAGAGGAATGGTTGGTGTGTTATCAAAACTACCAGTAAAAGGATTGAATGAATAAGGCATATTAAACTTTTTTAACGTTCGTTAACAAAGCGTCGTTTGTTGTGGGTGGGTTTGTCGCGTAACTAAAAGACAAGTTGAGAACGGTTGTTGAATTGTTAATATAAGACACACTCGCCAAATTATTTGTTGTTCCGTAATATGAAAGATTAATTTCAGTATATGGAGGAATTGAAAATCCAGGAACTTTTATGTTTGTTCCTGTTAAATCGTTAAGTAAAGTCTCAACTTGATCTGTGTTTAAATTAATCTGATCCGTTGTTAAATCTACATCTATTGACATGCCAGTTATAGCATTGAGTAATGTTATGATTTGACCTTGTTTTGTTTCTTGGAGAGCAGTTAAAGAATTTAATAAATTGTTTGTGTTTAACTGATTAGTTGATGTTGCAAATTGTACTGATGTGAGAGCATTTAATTTAGTTTCAATACCCGAAACATCTGTTATTGGTTTTGCTGTTAATTCATTTAATAACGTATTTGAATTTTTAATTAATCCTTCAACTTCATTCGTGTTAATATTGATTGCAGAAACGTCTAGATTAATAGAAGTTTCTTTTGCTGTTAAAGCATTCAATAAAGTGATTACACTATCTTGTTTTTCCTTTGTGGCATAATCGACTGCAGTAAGAAAATTTAATTTAGTATTAGTGTCTAAAATTGACTGATCAATAGCATCCGCATAAGCATCTATAGAATTTGTAAAATTCTCAATAGAATAAGTGTCTGCTGTTAAAACATTGAGCAGCGTATTTGATTTTATAATTAAATTTTCAACATCGGTTGTGTCTATCCCCACACTAAGATTGTCTGCAGAAAGAGAAACTTTAATGTCTTCTGGGTTTGCAAGATACATCGTTCTTGCGAATAAAGGACGACCTGCTCCTTCTACAGGAATCCATGAAAATGTTTCTGCCATACCAACATTGTATGTTGGGGCTGCAGAAGGTGTAGCCGTTAAACGAGGAGATAAACTTGCCATATAATATATTTATTAAAAAATCAATATGTTTCTTCTAACATCGAAGATTGTGACAGATTTAATTTAGTTATTTCGATTTCACAATCTGTTTTAGAACCTAAAAATTCAGTTCCATCATAAGAATTGTCATCATTTGGACCAAAGTATATAATGTTATTTTCATCATTGTAAACCAATTTATAATTAGCTTCAGCCTCTTCAGCATCCCACAGAACATCGAGTCTTTCCATTTCTAATTCGCATTCTTCTTTGGTGCCTATAAATTCACAACCATCATATACTTCGCTGTCTATTTTACGTCCAAAATATAAAATATAAGGTTTGTTGTAAACTATCTTATAAAGAACTGGTAAACCCACTCTTTCAATTTCCGCTTCACACTCTTCAAAAGTACCTACAAACAAATTTTCAGTTGTGGATGTTTCTTTTTTTCCGTAATAAATGATTTCTTTATCTTTATACGCAAGAGAAAGTTGATTGCTTTCTAATGTCCCACTAAAACTCCATCCGTCTTCGTTTGGTTGTATATTCATAATTATGCTATTGTTAATGTTGAATTTGAAGAATTGTAAGTAGCTGTTCTTCCAGAGGCTCCGTTAAGAGTGATGGAACTATAAGTGTTTACCGTAGAAGAAGGGAATAATTTATATGTATCTCCGATATTTGGAATACTAGCAAAAGTTACACTTAAAGTACTAAGTTCGAAGTTAGCTTGACTGAAGCTCGCATCACTTCCAGTTCCAGATATTTTTTTAAGAACTCTCAACGTACCAGCAGATATAGCAGTAGTTCCTGTATATGTATTGATTGCATTGAGGACTAGAGTACCAGATCCTAATTTTTTTAATCCTCCATCTACTCCTTGAGAAGAAAGTATAGCATTTATAGTGGTAGTGTTTGCGGATTGATCAAAAATACATCCACCAGATTTAACAACCAAAATAGGAGTAGTAGGAATCGTGGTATTTCCTGTCATTCTAAAAGTGCCGCCATTAAAGTTTATAACGTGAGCACTAACAGTATTAACAACTGTTGCAGCAGCTTGAAACACCCCTCCATCTAAATTTAATGTACCAATTCCAGCACCTGTCTGTCCAAGAATTAAGCTGCCTGCCAAAGTAGCTGTGCCTCCTGTCATATTGAATATAGACTGAGGACCAGTTCCTCCAGCTAAGTACATATTAGGAGATGTAAACGTACCAGCACTCATAGATAGAGTTGCCGTAGGACCAGCAAACCAAAAATTGTTAGAATCGATTATCACGGTTCCTCCATAGATATTCATTCGCCCAATTCCACCGCCATTTTCCCCAAGCATCATTCCTCCACCAGCAGCACTTCTTAAAGTTCCTCCACTATAAACATTTACCGTTCCAGTTACACCAGCAGTAGGAGCAACTTGAAAGTTTCTAGGACCACCGCCTGGATTTGCTGTTTGAATTAATGCCCCACTAATTGATAAGGTTCCAGAAGTTCCACTACCATTAGAAGCAAATATTTGAGAAGCAGTTGATAGTGTTCCAGTAATTGTAAGCTCTCCTGCGTTAACATTTATTGTTCCTCTTATACCATTTGGATTAGTTCCAATTGGAGTTGTGGAAAGCGTTAATGTACCAGTTCCAAATTTAGTTAATCCAGCAGAATTAGATGATAATAACGAAGCAAATGTAACGTTTTGTCCGTTAGTATCAATTCTAACAGCTTGTGTATTATTTCTAATACTAGAAGAGATATCGTTTGTAATTCCTGATGCAAATTGAAGATTGCCTGCTGTGGTTCTAATATCTCCAATCGTTGGATATAAAATTCTTGTATTTCCCACTTGTAGAAATACAGGTCCACTGAATGTATTTTGTCCGCTCAAAACCAAAATTCCGTTTCCTGTTTTATTAAGTTGAAATACACCCCCACCGTCTCCGATTGGACCAGAAATTATTAATGCCTCGGTTGTAGATGTTCCGACTCCAACGTTTAGAGTTACCTGTCTGGTCATAGTGACAGGTCCAGTAAGAGTTAAAGTTCTTTCATTAGCAACAGCGGGAAATGTCGCAAGGGCATTTAGAATAAAATTATTCGAGAGCGTTCTAGTGACTCCACTTGCACCAGAACGCATGCTTCCACCGTTAAAGTTGACCGTTCCTGTACCAAAAGCTGTATTGGAACTTACGACATTTAATCCTTCAATTAATGTTGTTCCTCCGCTATATGTGTTGTTTGCATAGCCCACGTACCCTATGCCTGTTTTAACAAGAGAACCAGAACCACTAATGGTTTCTGCTTGGAATGGAATGTTGGCATTACCAGTAATATTAAGAACTCCAATAGCTCCTGATGGTAATATAATACCTTTTGTAATAATAGCAGCAACAGAGGCATTTGTATATTGTAATGTTGCTGTCTTCCCATTACTACCTAAAACAATAGGTAAAGCACTATTTCCAAAAACACCATTAGCAGAATTATTATTCGCTGTAGCAAAAGAAAATGTTCCTTCCAATACAGAAAGTTGTCCAGTATATGTACTACCTGTACCTCCAAAAGTTAACTGACCAGCACCAGTTTTTACAAGTCCTCCTCCAGTACTTGTTGCATCTTGAACCAGATTCGGATTAAAAGTATTGACGAATCCAGATGGAATATTAAAAGTAGCTCCTCCGGATTTTACTTTATATGTTAAAAATGAAGAAGAAGAGTTAGTGATATTATTAGCATTAGCAGAATATGTGCCATTATCAAAAACCACAACGTTTGAATTTGCATTTACCCCACCAATTGCAACAATACCTGCCGCACTCAAGATTCCACCAGAAGTAATATTAATAGTATTAACAGAACCAGAAATACGGCTCATGTTAATAGCAGCATGGTTTGCTCTAAGAATTCCATTATTACTAATATTGACATTGTTTATGGCACTACTTGTTCCTCCTCCAATTTCAAATGCAAATTGACTGCTATACAAACCACCATCAATATTCATCGTACCAGAAGCACCAGAAAACCAAGTTTCTCCAGCATTTATAATTGTTCCCCCAGAAGAAAGATTAATAGTATTATTACTTGTTGTACTATTTTCTCCAAGCATGATTCCTTTAACATTCATTGTGCCGCTTTGAGATACAGTTAAATTGGTAGTAGCTCCACTATTAATACCCATCTGATAGTTTCTTGGAGTATTCTGACCGTTATCAGACAAAGTTTGAGTAAATGTTCCTCCAAGAATTGTTATGCCTCCAGTATCGTGTCTTAACTGACAACTAGAAGAAGGTACACTGGGGTCACCAAATCTAATAGTTGCTCCTGAAAATGTTTGTGTACCTGTGCCTGTTTTATATGTTATTGTAAAAGCATTTGTTGGATAATACTTACTGGATAAAATCCCATTGAATGTCGCATTATTGTTAGAATTGAAAGTTAATTGGCTTATGGTATTTAAACTCCCTGCTCCAGAAAGTGTGGCAATTGTTTCAGAACCACCAAGATTAAGAATGGCTCCAGAAGCAATATTAACTGGAGAAGAATCTGGAATTACGTTTGTTGTTCCCGTAGTTAAAGTTCCAGCAAGTACGTTAGTTTGCCCCGTATAAGTGTTAGCAGTAGTTAATGTTAATGTGTTTGTTCCAAGCTTAACAATGCCCAATGCTCCTTGAGAAGTATTGGACAACAGAGGAGTATATGTTCTATTACCAGAAGTCGTATCAAAACCAAGATTTGCATTTGCTGCAAAATTAGTTGTGTTCCTAAGTACAGTTACATCAGAATCGCTTACTGCATTATAAACAGCTAGAGTAGCATTTGGAGCTACATAAAATCTTCCGTTAGTATTGTAACCAGGCAATGCTCCTGTATCAATAATAGACATTACTCCAGCACTAATTGTTGTGTTTCCTGTATATGTATTAGCAGCAGAAAGAGTCAATGTACCTGATCCATTTTTCAATATACCTATCCCTGTGCCAGAAACAACACGAGACAGAGTTGTGTCCGCATATGTTGTGAAGTGATATAAATTAGAATCAAAACTAGCTATGGTTTTAACCACACTAGACCCCGCATATGCTGAATTGGAATCTGTTAATTTCATCCAACAATAATATAAAGTGTATCAGAAGCTGGAGTTAGTGCATTATAACCAGCTTGTGTGATTTGAAGTAATTTTGTTAATGCACTAGCACCTGATATTCCTGTTGGGTTTGAACTGACATATGCTGAACTAGCAGCAAAAGTAGTTTGCCAGTTAGCTGAAGCAGATTGAACTGTAGTATAAACCGAATTAGCTTTGTTAGCAACATCAGTTAATCCATTAATCTTAGATTGATCAATAGCGGCATTAGCCGCAACATCAGTATTAACCAATAAAGAAGCTGGTGTCTGATAAACACCATTAATAACTTTTAATAAACCAGAACCACCCACACTTGGAAAAGTAGTATGAACATGAGTTGGAGTTGTTCCACCAAAGTAAATTGTAACGTTTTTATTATTTTGTGTTCCTTTGGCTCTTAATTCAATATATATTCGGTCTGTTGTTAAGAGAGTTGTTTGTGGAAATACAACGGAAGCAATATATTGAGCAGTCGCAACAGGATCATAAATATAAATGTCACCAGAAGATGCGAGTAATGTTGGAATATTTGAACCATCATATTTATACACATCCAACTTTAAAATCATTTGATTTGTTACAGTTGAAGTAGCGGATGCCCAAATATTAAAATCCCACAAACCAGCAGGAATTACTGTTGTTTGTGGACTTGCTGTCAGAGAAACAAATCCGCAAATTAAATCATAATCTGTTACTGATACATTGGTTAATGTATAAGAAGATAGTGCAGTAGTTCCTGTTATTCCAAGTTCTTTTGGTGTATTTGGAGTAGCCGAAAGGTTTGTTGTTGGAGTTTGAGCTTCATTTGCATAGTTTAAATAATAAACTAAACCACCGCCACCAGAACCTCCATTTGGAATTGCTCCAGGCGTCCAAGCTGTTCCATTCCATTGTAATGTTTGTCCATTAGATGGATTCTGTACCGAAATTGGCGATCCTTGAATAGCTACTACTGTTGCACTTACAGAACCATTAGAAGTGTTTGCTGTTATATCACCAATAAATGTTGGAAGTCTAGCAGCACCAAGAGTACCACTAGTAATATAGGAAGCATCTATAGATGCGCTATTTGCATTATAAGAAGTATATACACTATCCCAATTTGCGGAATTAGATCTCACTAAATTCGTAGCTTCAGTATCTCCAGCTACGATACCAGTTAAATTAGATCCATCACCGTAAAGATTCCCAACGACACTTAAATTTCCAGTAACCGTACCACCACTTAATTTTAAGTATAATGAATCTCCCCCAGAACCAAATGAGCTTAAAGAAACAGTATTTCCATATGTTAAAGAAAGGTCTTTAGTAATCTCATTAAATGATAAATTTTGAGGTGTACCCCCTACTCCCCAACTAGCAGATTGGGTTCTTACTAAAGTTGTAGCTTCTGTGTCCCCTGCAACAATACCAGTCAATTCAGAACCGTCACCGTAAATTTTACCGAGACTTGAAATATTATTAACATAGGTAAATCCAGAAAGATGAGAGGTGATATTAGAACCTATAATAAAAGATTCAGAGTGATTCAGTGTATTATTTTGACCACCAAGAATGACTCCAAAGTCTCCCCCTGTTGGAATTGTATTATTCGAACCATTTCCAATAAAAGCGTAATCTGCAGCAATGTCATTATCAGAACCATTTACAACTGTTGATCCTGCTCCAGAAACATTATTATCTACACCACCCAAGACAGCAGCTAATATTTCTGTCGAGGTGTTATTCCCATATTGAAAATTTACAGAACTGAGAACCTGATCAAGCGTGTATGGGTGGTGTTCTACGTTTAAAAACGTTTTAATCGTATCATTAGACGCCCTTATAAATATTTTACCGTCTGATGTATTTATTGCGATTTCTCCGGCAGACAATACATTTAAACTTGGAATATTTCCTGGAGAATTGCTTCGTTTATGTAAAACAGTAGAATACATTATTTATTAAAATTTAGAACGTTTGAGTTTTTTAATTTTTGGTTCTTCGTTGATAACTTCTGATTGCAAAAACCCGTTTATTGGTATGTCATTTACTTTTTCTATTATTTGTGGTTCTTGAAATAAACTCGAAGTCAATTCAACAACTTTTGTAAAAAAAATTTTAATTACACTAAACATGGAATTATTTATGGAAATGTGCAGATGTAACGTGACGATCTTCTTGTCTAGCTTCTACTGCTTTTTTTGCAATATCTAATGGATCGTCTATATATGCCCTAACTCTATATGATCCCCAGTGATCGTATGTCCAAAGTTTATTTTGACCAGTTGGATACATATATGCAACAATGGCATGACCACTTGATTTTTTCTTTTTTGTATTAGTATAATCAAATTGATAACCAACAACTTCTGCCCAAACATTATACTTTCTTAGACTCTCTCTAAATGCAATTGCGGTAGGTAGACAAGCATTTTCTTCTCTTTCCATCCATGCATCTGGATTAGAAGGAGTAAAGATCGATGCACATGATGTTAAAAATGATAAAAATAGAGATATCAGTATTCGTTTAAGCATAGTTTATATATTTATACAAAAAATAACCACAGGAACCGTTAAGCTCCTGTGGTTATTAATTTTTTTATTAAAACTGGTTTATTAGTTTAATTCCAAACCGTTTCCAGAGTTATAAAGAGCAGATACTTCTGCATCACTCAATGCTCGGCTCCACACGCCAAATGCGTCGATTTGACCGTCAAATGTTTGAGAAGTAGATCCTGAGAAATAATCATAAGAGCCAATTTTAATTGAAGCCGTTGTGTAATCCACAGCTGTTTCTTGGGCAATTAAACTTCCGTCGATGTATATGTTTATATTTGAAGGATCAAAAATAATGGCAACATGATGCCAAGAATCATCAATTCCTAAAAACGAAGAAGTTTGAAGGGACCATCCTGAGCCAGACCCCGCAAGTAAAAACCAACCCGAATCTCCTTCGTTAATAACAGTCCAACCGCTAAAGTCTCCATCAACTGCTTGAATTAAGCCACATGTGGACTTCGATCCCGTTTTCTTCATCCACATAGAAACGGAGGTTCCACTTACATATCCTCCTCCATTAAGTGTCGTTGAAAGTGTTTGATTAATACCATCAAGTGTAGCTGCATTTCCAATCTTTCCAGAAGCAAAAGTCACATCACCATTATTGGTAAGTGTTAAATTGTTTCCAGAAGAATCAGTGAGATCTGAGAGTTTGTAGAATGCTTGAAGACCAGTTAGAAGAGAATTACCACCTCCATTTACTGGTGCAGCAGATAGTTTGCCACCAAATATTTTTATGTTTGCGTTGTTTGTTTGTATTAAGTTTGCCATGTGTTTTTTATATTTATAATTTTGTTGTAGAATTATTAGTTCAGTTCCAAACCGTTTCCAGAGTTATAAAGAGCAGCGACTTCTCCTTCATTGAGTGCTCTGTTCCAGACACCCACTGCATCAATTGAACCGTCCGATGCCATATTTCCAAAGCTCGATCCAAACGAAATACCATTTACGTTTGCAAAAGAAGGAGCTGTTGATTCATATGAATTAACTCCATTCATGTAAATTTTTGATACATTTGAGGCTTTGTCTCTAATAAAAACGAAGTGCTTCCATTCATTTTCAGATAATGAAAGGTCACAGAATGCACTAGCATTTGTAAACGATGCTTGCAATCCGTTTCCATGAGAAGGTCCAGCATAAACATCTAGAGGACCATCTTGTGAACCGACAGACAAGATAATCTTAGCTCCACTCGAAACAGCTCTCTTAATCCAGCAACTAATAGTAAAAGCATCAGGAGTTGATAAATCTAACGCTTGTGTCAAATAGCTCGAATTATCAAACACAGCAGCATTTCCAATTTTGCCAGAAGCAAAAGTCACATCACCATTATTAGTGAGTGTTAAATTGTTTCCAGAAGAATCTGTAAGATCTGAGAGTTTGTAGAATGCTTGAAGACCTTCTAAGAGGTCGATTGATGGAGGAATGTTTCCTACTGGTGCAGCAGATAGTTTGCCACCAAATATTTTTATGTTTGCGTTGTTTGTTTGTATTAAGTTTGCCATGTGTTTTTTATATTTATAATTTATTTAAAAAAAACTCTAGAACGGGATTGGACCATTCTAGAGTTTATATTTTTTTAGTTTTTAATAACTAAACCTCTTAGAACGATCCTCCATCAATGATGAAGTCAACGAGTTGAGATACACCAGAAGTACCAGTAATTGTACCAGCACCATCGGTTGTTATTGCGCCATTATCAAGTGAAGAAGTACCAGTAACAACTAAATTGTTGTTAATAGTAGTAACACCATCTACAGTGAGAGTTGAATCGAATTCAACTGCACCAGTTGCAGACAAGCTATTATTGATAACGGTTGCACCAGTAACGTCCAATGTTGATTGGAGGGTTGTAGCACCAACAACGTCTAATGATGAATCAAAATCAACAGCACCAGCAGCAGAAACGCTAGAAGCGAATGTTGCAGCACCAGTTACATATAATGTTGATCCTAATGTAGTAGCACCATCGATATCGATTGTTCCGCTGTAATCACCGTTTACAGCAAAGATGTTTTGTGATGCAGAGATATTACCAACAACTGTTAATGCTTCATTTGGAGCTTCGGTATTAACACCGACCTTACCATCTTCAACAAACAATGTTGTATTAGCACCACCACCATCAACTGACATTCCACCAGCAGCATAAATTGTGCCAGTAGCAGAAATGTTACCAGTAACGGTTAATTTCTCGTTAGGAGTAGCAGTTCCAATACCAACATTGCCACCATCTTTGATGATTAATGCACTAGCACCATCATCTTTGAATTCAGCAATATCAGTACTGCCAGTTTGGTTAACAACGAATGCGGTTACACCACCAGCATTTTCGATGCTGAATGAGCTAGTAACGGTAGTAGTTGTTTCAAGTGTAGTTACAGAACCGAGAACTTGGAGATCACCAGTAACGGTTAAATTTCCACCAACATCAACATTTCCTGTTGTGATGATGCTATCAGAATTTAAACCACTGGCAACAGTTAAACCACCATTGAGAACAACTGCTCTGTCATCTGTAAGTTTGACAAAAGTGTTATAAATTTCTGTGGATAAACTTTCTGTACCAGTAGAAGCGTTACTAGCTACGGTATCAACGTAAAACTTTGTTGCTGCATCAGAATTTGAAAGGGGTTCAGCAAGATTTGTAATCTTGTTAGCACCAGCGTCAATTAATGAATCAGTTGAGAATGTTGTTGAGGAAAGGGTTGTACTACCGCTGAAGGTTTTGTCCCCAGCAATAGTTTGACTCGAAGTACGATCGACAAATGCACCAGAACCAGCGATGGCGATTACGCCAGCGTTAGATCCATAGTACAATGTAGAATCAACTTCGTTGAATGCAAGTTCACCGCCCGAAAGAGCTGCTGGAGCACCAGCAGCACCTGAGGTACGGCGTTTAATTAGAATAGTGTTATATGCCATATGTTTTTTTTTGTTTTTTTTTTTGTTTTTATTGTTGCTTATTGCAACAATAATACTTATCTAAAATGGCTTTTTTTTAGACTCCCAACACCTAAAAATTTCCACCATCTACAGGTGAATTTGTCGGTTCTCCTACTAATCCAGTACCAGCTAAGTCGTCTAATGTTACTGTATCCTCTTCAGATGTATAAACAATTACATCCTCGGGTTTACCTGAAGTACTAATAACAAAGGAATCTATATTACCTGGAGCACTAGAAGTAAGAGTTCTTACCATGAGGTTTGGTGCGTTAGTCGCTAAGAATGAAGCAACAGACGGATTCATGACTGCATTAGTTGAGGATATAGAAGGATATTGTGTTTGGACTTGTTTAATAAAGTCTAATAATTGGTTGAATTCTGTAGAGTTAACTTTAATCATATCTGGGTTGAGGTTGGCTGTTGGTGAAGTATCAAATATAGGTGTACCATCATATCCTCCATAATATCCATAGTCTTTAGATGCTTCGGTGACATCATGATCGAAAATACATTTCTGGGTTCCATCGACACTGTCAGGATATGGCATAACAGACTCATCTGGATTAGTACTTCCTTCCATTCTTCCATATTCTTCAGAATCGTTGATTTGTGTATTAAGTGGTTCAGCAAGAACACCAGGTTCTGAAGAGTATTCCCAACGTTTACATTTAATAACCCAAATATAATGACCCATTAAACCATTAGCATTAAATTGAAGATTCTGGTCATCTCTCTCTGTGATTTCATATATAGGAGCACCCCTTCTACCTGGACGATCTCCAAATCCACCATATTCTTTTAATTCAATCAAATCACCAGACTTGGGTTCTCTTCCTTGCCCAAAAGTTTCATAATAAGAAGAAATATGAATGACTACTGTCATATCACAATCTGCCATGATACCAAACTTAGAAAGCATGATTGCGTCATTGGTGATGTCAGTCAACATGACAACAGGACCAGAACTTAAAAATGTAGAAGTAGGATCTTCCCCGTAAAGAAAGTTATGGGAAGTTAAAGAATAACCATGTGTATAATAAGTGGTTTCTACACCAAAGTGGTTGATTTGTTCCTTCCAATAATGCGAGAACAATTCTCGTTCATTATCATTAATTGATTTGTTAAGATAACGAACCCTTTCCACTTTAGACTCCTTCTAGTTTATTTAATCCTTTAAGTAAACTATGTTTAGGTTTATTTTTAATTTTAGAAATATGATCAATAGTTTTTTTAGATTCTTCTAAAAAATCGGGTTTTTTAATCCACTTGGATTTGAAAATATCATAAGCTCCATTTATTTTTTGTGTTTCAATTTCACGAATGGTTGGAATGTAAACAATGGGGTGTTTAGTGCCTGTAGCTAATTTATCATTTATTTCTTTAATTTTTTGTAAAATTCTTTCTTTAGTGACATCATCTAAATTAGCTTTATTAATTTGTAAACGAATTACAATAGGACATGTTTCAGAACTGTCTTTATCTAAAATAGGGCCAGTCAAAACATAGTTCCAAACTCTGGTTTGCATGAACGCAGATTCGGCATGATTGATATTTTCTATATCATTTTTAATTTGTTCTGCAATTCCCGGTAATAAAACAGGATCATTTCCTTCATCCGTAAAATAAAAAACTTGAGGGTCTAGGGAATTGGGTGGAAATTCTTTTTTATTTACATTCGCATAAGCGTCTTTGTATGCATTTTCAAATAAGAACATAAACATATTTATGGGGTTTAAAACGAAAAAAGCCCCTTAAAGGGGCTTAGTTCGAAAATATGTGATTTTTTTTTATTTAAAAAAGTCACCTGTCTTAACAGAAGAACTCACTTGCATTCCTTTTTTAGATTGAAGTGATCCTTTTTTATCTCCCAATTCTTTAAGTTCTGGACAGTCTTTAAGTTGACCTTTATAGACAGAACCACCTTTAGGTTTGACAGAACCGGCTTTCATGTATCCCTTGGACATCATTTGAGTTCCTGCTTTCATACCGTGAAGGGCGTGACCTTTGTCTTCCATACTGACTGATTCTTGATAAGGTTCATCTTCTTCAGCTGATTCATTTTCAGACTCTTCCATTTCTTCTTCTTCGGAACCTTCTTCTTCTTCTTCGGAACCTTCTTCTTCTGAAAGTTTACCTAAAACATCTTGAAGTTTATTCATAATTTCGCGAAGATCAGAAACAAGATCACCAGAATCTTCATCTTCTAATTCATCTATCATATCTTCATTTTCTGTTGGTACTTCAGAAGACATATCAGTCGGTTCTTCTCCACCAAATTCCATTTCATCTTCTTCATTAATAGTGGATTTGAAAAGTTTTTCAAAAGCACCTTCATATGATTTAACTGATTCTTTTGTTATATTTTTAGCTTTGGCTCCATCTGAATATTTTTTATTTTCTTCTGGTGTCTCTACGTCTTTTTTGGCTTTGTCTGAACCTTGACCTTTAACAAGAGAGACTTTGCCGATTTCCATTTTAGATGTTACAACGGCGGATTTGGTTTTTTCTTCATTTAGAAGAACTCTATTAGAGTAGATTTCTGATAATGGGTTTTTCATTGTTATATTTATTTATCCAAATTGGTTTATTTTTTATATAATTATTTACGCAAATAAATTTTTAGTCAAATAATATCTAAAAGATTGTTCGAGCACTCCGTTGTCCCCATACCAACTTTCTGGTGTGGATAAATGAGGTTGAAGTGTGGTAAATTCGGATGACCAATCAATTAAATTTTCTATGTATTGACCTGAGTAGATTGGATCAAAATCATAAAAGAAATAATTTATTAAAACAGGTTGTGTAAAGCCATAGCCCAAGAACGATGATAATGCATACACGGTATTATCATCTTGCATAGGTACCATATAAAGATTTACACTGCCGTCTAATTTACTTTTTAAAACTATTTTGGTACCTGCTGTTAAAAAGTCATTTTGGGTGTTTAAATTATTACCAAGACTTTGAGGGAATAATGGGGTGTTGTCTTCTATGCCCCAAAGTTTTATTCTAGGTACAGAAGCAATATCTATCATTCTTTTAATTTCAGTAGGAAAATCAATCCCATAATTATCACCACCTACACCAGTTTGTTCTGCGAGAGACAAAAGTTGATCAACACCACATGTATCTATATCACTGTGATTATTAGTAAAGTTAGCTATGCCTTCGTAAATTTTTTGTCCTAAATCTTCATTAGCACTTAAATAACCGGTTCCAACTACAGCAGCAAAAAATTCATCAAATAGAGTTGAATTTTTGTTTAAATTTTCTGTTAGTGCTAAATCTTTAAAATATTTAGCATTATTAAAGGATTCATTTAATCTTTTAATTTCATTTTTATTTTCAAAATCAAACACAGAAAAAATATTCGATTCACCTGTAAGTTCTACTACAGAAGACCCACTTAAAGCAGAAGTTTGAGCTATTATCGTTGTGTTTTCAATAGACGTCAAAATGGTAACTGAAGTAAAAATATAACCACCGGTTTTAAATCCTTTCTCGTCCGTGGCTTGAAAATAAAGAGAAGGAGTCTCTACTTTGTAGTGATTGGCATTCAACCCAGAAACGGAAATATTAACAGGAAATAATTTTCCTAAATTATTAGTTTCGGGGTAAGAAGCAATTATACCACCTGTTAATGGATTGTGACAAGTAATCAACAAAGGAATTTTAATATCTTTCCACTGCAATTCATTGATATTATCTAAATAATTGCTGGTAATTTTTAATGTAGAAGGAAATGTTTGTTTGACATACCAATTCAAACTACTTTTAACTACTTTATTATTTGAATAAGAAGGATAGTTGTATACAGACGAATCATATCTATTAACAAATCCGGAAGTCTGTAAAGTCGCTGTTATAGTAACTGGGTTATTTTTATTTCCTAACGCATCTACAAAGTAAAATTCCCCTTCTCCTGAAACACCAATAACAGTGTTATTGTCAAATATTGTTATTGGATTTACTGAAAGTGTAGTTATAAAGTTGGAATTAGAATCCAAAAATTTCCATGTAGGTGTTAAAAAATTCCATTTGTTATTAACAAATTGGTAAGGAATTGATAAAGAATTAGACGCAAATAAATCAACATTAAGAGATGATGTGTTCGGGTTTGAAGTTGTTACAGAAAATTTAAATGGAGTATTTGTTTTTAAATTGGGTTCAGAATATTGTTCAGGAATTTGAATAAAAGAAAGAGAATCTTTTAAAGTTAAATTTGCAGTTACTTTTTGGGAAAACGTATCTGTGTTCCCATCAATATCTGTAGCTGAAAGAGTAATATTAAAAATTCCAGGAACTTCGAATACAAAACTTGGTGTTTTTTCATTGTAAACTAAATCCTCAAAACCATAATCCCATATATATTTGTTAACTATTGCACCGGAGGTTAAATTAGTAACCGTAAATTTAGTTGATAATACATTACCAATATTTGGTGTTATTGAAAATTTTGCGTCTACCATATTTTAATATTCTACACCTTCAAAAATAGAAGAAGGTAAAGTAACTTTTATTTTAGATGAAATGTTTTGTAAATTATTGAAAAATGGATATTCGAAAAATTTTAATGGGATATTATTAGTCGAAACAATAACATCTTCAGTATAAACAGGATTCCAGAAAAATAAAGAAAGCCCTTCTATTTTAATATCAACATCATCAGTTCTTTTAGTATAAAAAGTTTGTACACCATCTACTGCTAATATTTGTTGTGTTAAAAATCTTATATCAATAAGTTTACCAAATTGTAAGTTGGTACGATTAAAGTAATTGTCAAATATATTACTAATATCTTGAATAATGGATTGGCTATCTCTTTTTGAATTTTCTTTTTTAATGACTTCTAATTCACAAAATGGTTCTTCTGAAAACGGATTAAGTGTAGTTGTATTCGAGGTAATACCAAAACCTACTGCTTTATAAATAGGATCTAAAAATACAGACTCTGTAGTTGCTAATTTACTAGATTGAATAGAAGAGTTAATTAATTCTTTTTGTGCTGGTAGTAAATAATTTAAACTTCTCGAAGCTGATCTAGGTACTATTAATAAATAGACATTATTAAAATTACATGCGTCAGCATAAAATATTTGATTGAATATTGTTCTTTCTGTTTTAAACGGGTCCTTCAATCCTAAATCATAAAAATATTTTTGATACCCAGAAACATAACTCCAATTATTAACACACTTTACATCTGCAATAAGATTTGAAAAATTAGATTTTACAAAAGTTTCAAAATCTTCAGTTGTCACTAATCTATACTGCGATCTGTAAGTAGAAGGAGCTGTTTGTCTTATCTCATCAGGAGTCTCCCCTTCTTTTATTGGTGTTGAAGCTTCAGTGTTGGTGAAGCTAAGATTAGACATTTCTGAATTACTCAAATATCTATAATCAGTTTCAAAAAGATCGAATAAAATTTCATTGAACTGGATTGTATTAAATCTATAAATTCTTGAATTTCTGTTTAAAGCACCTGCTCCAATTTCACCACTAGTTCCACTAGATGAGAGGTAATATATAGCTACTTTATCTCCTGGTTGTAATTTAATACCATTAATATCATTACCGAATTTAATTTCATATCTTTTATTTTGATTGAGTCTAATTTCATATTTTTTTTCGCTGCCGTTTTCTAAAAATAAATTAGGACTTTTAAAAAATTGAACCCATTTTCCAGTTAAAGAGGATTTAACAAAAACATCTATATTAAAATGATCTACTAAACTATTACCAACATTCAAAATAACTGTTTCATTGTCTTCACCGTTTGCAATATAAGTGGGGTATTCTTGATATTGGCCTTGAAATAATAATTTTTGAGAAGCCATTTCGTTTAATGATTCTGTTATGTTATTCACATTTTTTGAAAATGTAATATCTTCATTAAAACTAAAATTTATATTATTTACTGAAACATATGAATATCGAGGAATGGTATAAAGTCCTTGATTTAAATTACCAGCAGAACAATTAAATGATAGTGTAGATGTTTGAAATCCTATAGGAGAATAATCTATTAATTTGACAATGCGGTTAATGTTTTCATAAAGCTGAGCTTCTGTGAATAAAGATTCCGAAGAGGTTTTATTAAGATAATAAATTAAAGTATGATACGAATAAGCTACGATATCAATTATCGAAGCTAAATTAGATCCTAAAAAATTTTGATCAGTAAAAATTTTTTGTTCGTTTAATCTGTTGATTATTAATTCTCTCAATGAAAGAGCATCAAAAGCTACATATCCGCCTTTAGGAATATCAAAATTATTTGTTGGGTTAGCCATATATTATTTGTTTGAGGAATTGTTTGAATTTATTTGTATAAATTGTTGTTTTTTAATGTCCAAAATAAAATCAGTTTCAGTAGAAATATTTAAAACAGGTATTTGTAAAAAAATTGTAATATTATATTGATTTTCGTCTTCGTTTGCTTTTACTTTTACTTGTAAGGGATTTACTCTAGATTCGTATGTTTTAATTCCGTTATATATTTTTCTTCCTATGAGTTCACCATTTTCTACTGTTATAGGAGAAAATAAGAATTGACGAAAATCTAAGCCATATTCGGGAAATAAAAAACGTTGTCCTGGTAAAGTATTAAAAAGATTTGTCAAAGAATTTCCTATAGCTGCAAGATCAAAAGAAGCTTTAATGTCTCCTCCCGGGGTGGGTAATTTAAATCCAGGTGCTGAAATTTTTGTAGTAGCTAAATCCAATGACAAATCTTTATAAACATACTGTTTAGAAGCATATTCATTTGCTATCTGTTCTAAATTTTTAATTTTAATTGCCATTGCTTCTATTATTTAAGAGCAAACACCATAAATAATAATACAAAATTATGGAAATGAAGTTCAATACACTGTATGAAGGCATGTTAGAACGTTACCAACAGGGTGGGTTTATTGTTGGTGATCGTGTTCGTTATCGCAAAGACTGTTTAAATTTAGAATTTTTTAAACGTAAACCGTCAGGATTTTTGGATTTAATCAAGTCTTGCATGGATGAAAAATTCGATCTTAATTTAAGAGTTTCTGCAGTTAAGTCGATTTATCCTACTACATCTCAAAACTATAGGGGGGGAACCGAATCACCAGATTGTATTTATGTTGACGTTATTGTTGAATATGCTCCTGGTCTTTATCGTACCCCCATGACAGTTCCTATTGAATCTTTGGAAATTATGGATGACGGGAATAATACGGGACCTGTTCCAGATAGTCTTAAAAGGAAATCAAAAATCAACATCAAGCCTGAAGAGATAGAAGCAATTTCTGATGTTAAATTTGATGTCAATCTTCAAAATAAAAACGTGGTAATTCCGAACAGTTCGGCTAAACACGATCTATCTAAACCTTACACAGGTTGGCAACCCTTGCCTACTAGGTAATTTTAGTAGAAAAAACACAAATATAATCTATACTAGCATTATGCTCAAAAATAATTTAAACTCATGATATTCGACGAACAACTTTCTCGCAAACCTAACTATTATCCCTGGACTGAACAATTTATTGAATCTATGCATAATGGGTTTTGGACAGACAAAGAATTCAACTTCAAATCTGACGTACAACAATTTAAAGTTGAATTAACAGACCAAGAAAAAGAAATCGTTATTAGAACGTTATCTGCTATTGGCCAGATCGAGGTTGCTGTAAAAACATTTTGGGCAAAATTGGGTGAGAATCTTCCGCACCCCTCGTTACAAGATTTAGGTTATGTCATGGCTAATACTGAGGTTATACATAATAATGCTTATGAACGTCTTTTGTCTGTACTTGGTTTAGAAGATATTTTTGAAAAGAATTTGAAATTAGAGTGGATTGAAGGAAGAGTCAAATATCTTAAAAAATATACTCATCGTTTTTATAAAGATTCTAAAAAACAATATCTTTATGCTTTGATTCTTTTTACTCTTT
>OCVQ010001008.1_pt1 | contig 23183 bp, 22 predicted proteins | sample 1539061 | NCBI WGS metagenome assembly OCVQ01 (sample SAMEA3355526, study PRJEB22509) | marine metagenome | biome: marine; feature: river plume; material: water | place: USA | collected 2010-08-08 | depth 0.5 m | reverse complement strand
TTGCCCTTTGTTTTTTATATTCTTCATCACCATATTTTTCTTTCAACTTATCACGTGATATTTGTTTTCTGATACGCGCTTCTTCACGTTTTTCTTCGGTAGATTTTTTATTCATATTTTTTACAATATTTTTGGACGGTCTATGTGTTTTACTTATAATAGTGGTCGTCTCAACTTTATTTTTACATTTCAGATATATTTCAGTCATTTTATTACACAATTCACCTAATTCTAGATCTTTTTTAAACCTTTTAACATTTCAAACGCCGATTTTTATATAGTGAAAATTATATAAAAATAATTTATTATATTACCTTAATGAATAACGAAGAACTTATAAACGAAAACCTATTGTTAAAAAAAGAATTAGAAAAAACTAAAAATGAATTAATTGAAACCAAAGAACATCTCAAAAAATATACAGCACCAATAAGAAATAAAATATATTATGAAGAAAATAAGGAAAAACATAAACAGAAAGTTAAGGAATATAAAGAAAAAATAAATTATAATGCTACATTAACTCCAGATAAAAAAAAAGAATACGCAAGGAAAGCATATCTAAATAAAAAAGAAAAATTAAAAAAGATAAATGAAAATATAGAATTTGAAAATATTTAGGAATTATATAATTAATTAAATTAACTATATAAAAATAAAATATTTAGTAAATATATAGAATGGTGAAAAAGAAAAAACCAAAGGACACATTCCAAGAATTTAGGAATAATGAAAAATCTGCATATAAAACTTTCAAAATACCACTCAAAACTATTCTTCTTCATCGCTATACGATACAACCAGTCATTAACAATTTAGTTTTTGAAATGAATGATTTAGTTATTCATACATATCAATTTATTCGGTTATATATTTTGAATTGTTATACCAATAATAAACCCTTACCAATGATAGATGAAACATTTATTTTGTATTGTATTAAATCATTAGGTAGTCGTGATAATAGAGGGAAGAAAGGAAAAGATACTGAACTATTAGAAATGTTAGATACATTTTACAAAACCGAATATCAACCTTTACTGAACCACGAGAAAACTAATTTGAAAAATACTACTTTCTTATTACCCTATTTAGCAACGCAAATACATACTTCTTTACATAATAATTTCCAAGAACATTTTATTCAGCATTTCTTACGATTTATTAACAAAACTACCAATGAAATTACCGAAGATAAAGCAACTTTATTTCAATTCAAAAAACAATTATTAGAATTGAATGAAACGGATGAAATATTTTCTAACTGGAAACTGACTCATTTACATAACATTTTACCTACTGAAATTAAAAAGTCAATTCACTATGATATTAAGGTTAGACCATTTGATTATTTGAATGGAATGTTGTATATGAATTCAGTATTAGAAAAACAAGAAAATAAATTATTTCAATCTTTACCATTACGAAACAATATCATTCCAAAACATATTATTATTGATACAGCAAGTTTGATAAATTTATTTTGTCCTGAAAAAGATAGTAAAGGTAATAAAGTGAAGAAGGGTGAATTATTAAGTAATATAAAAGATAATCAAAATGAAGTATGGTCTAATTTTTTAGACCTGAAAAATAAAATATTCAAAAATAAACATTATCAATTTCATAACCAAATACAAACTGACGGAATTAGTTGTTGTTTGTTGTTTATCAGAAAAGATTTGAAAGATAAAAAATGGGGTTCAAGAGTGCCTGTTTTACAAGAACAAGATTTTTATAACATTGAAGATTTATCCATAGAACAATTAGATAGTTTGAAATGTAGAAATATTGTAGGTTGCGATCCTGGTAAGCGTTCATTAGTATATATGATGGATAAAAATGGAAACAAACTACAATATACAGCACCACAAAGAAAACGAGAAAGTAAAGCAAAAACAAATCAACGGATTTTATTAGAGGAAAGAAATAAAAATGGCATTATAGAAAAAGAAACTCATTTATCATTTCAAAATAGCAAATCAGTTGATTATAATAAATTCAAAATATATTTAGTAGAAAAGAATAAATTGAATATAGAAACAACTAAATTTTACAAGAAAGAAGTATGGAGAAAAATGAAATTTAGACAATATAGTTATAGTAAAAAAAGTATAGATACATTCCTTAATAAAATCAAAGAAACATTTGGAGAAAACATCCTAATCGGTTATGGTAATTGGAGTAGGTCTTCTCAAATGAAACATTTTATGCCTACGATGAATAAAGGATTAAGGAAACTTATTCATAAGAAATATGATACAATTACTATAAACGAATGTAATACAAGTAAGAAATGTTGTGATTGTAATAATGATTTAGAGTATTACAAAGATAAAGAAGGGAAGAAGGTATTTAGATTATTGGTATGTTCTAATTGCGTGAGTTGCGAAAACAAAAAAATCGTATTTAGAACACGAGATGCTAATTCTTCCATAAACATAATGAATTTAGCGAGTTGTTGGATATATAAACAAGAACGACCATTATGTTTTCAAATTGCGTCTTTCACATCTTCAAATAAACAAAAGGAAGATGAAAAAGTAAGACCATCGTAGGTGAAATTCCTACTATTGATTTTATGCTTTTTATTTTTTTTAATGCCATAAAAATCGGCGTTTGAAATGTTAAAAGGTGTAATATAGTTACAACTTCCACAGCATGGCTTTACATTAGTCATTATATACCCCAAATGATTATCAATACGGTCAATACCATTTCTATGTTTTTCATATGATTTTCTACCACATAAATAACATTGTGAATTTATAATTATATTATATTCCTCTTCTGATAATTCAAATGGTAATTACATATGATATTATACCGTTTATTTTTAATATGAGTATTATATATCAATGGCGGAAGTAGACGATTATTTTAAAACAATCGTAAAATATGAAATACCATGGTGTAAAACGATGGGCTTTTTTAACCCATACTCAGATCCATTTAGTCATTTCATTTCAAAAAATGTACCTGATTTCGACAACCAAGCATTTTACAAGTATAAGGAGCACAATTTTGTGTATGATAAATTATGGGTAGCTAGATCTCAAGGAATCATGTGTGGAGAATTAAAAAACTTGAAGCAAAATGAAAATATATCCTTGCCTATTTTTATCAAACCTAGGTGGGGACATGAAACGGCAAGTAGTAAAAACTGTTTTAAGATCAAATCATGGGATGAACTGAATAATCATAGGGACACTCCTGACATGATGTGGTCCGAGTTCATCGACGCAAAAGAACAAATGACCGATTATATTTTATTAAATGGAACAATCGTTCATCAAATAACCTATGTTTATTCAGATTCACAGAATGGATTTATAGACGATTGGAAGTATATTAGTCCAGATACTAAACCAATACCGAAAATTACGGATTGGGTAAATAATAATTTAACCAATTTCACTGGAGCAGTGAATGTTCAATATAGAGACGATAAAATTATAGAGGTCGGATTACGATTGGCTAGAGGAGGAGCATATATATTAAGTACAAAGAATGAATCTTTAATAACAAACATAAATAATGTAGTTGACAAAGGAATATGGGATCATACTATTCCCGTGGAGAATTACTTATTCACACCATTTTATTCTTTTAAATGTTATACTCAAGCTCCATTGATATATATTTATCCACAATATGTTGTCGATTATATTATGAAAAAATATGGTTCCATGCCATTCTACGAATATTATTTTGAACCATCTGGAAGGGATGGCATGGTCGTAATTCAGTTTATGCATAAGAATTTCGATACAGGCATGCAAGCAAAACGGCATATCGAAACGATGATTACATTTGCGCAATACATGTTTATATTTCTTTTCATATCGTGTTTAGTGATGTTTTATTTTAACAAAGTAATGGGAGTTGTCATGTTGGTAGTTGTAATATTATTATTCAACACACGGTTCTTAAATCCAATCGGTACTCAGTATCAACAATGGAAAGCTATAAAACAAATGTTATATTCGTGATACATCCATATACATCTACACACATCATAAAAAATATAAACAATATTGTTTACATTTTTTATTACAATTGATATACAATCACACTGGCCGCAAATCTAAACGGGAGTATTAAATAACTTGTTCATATTTTCAACCTCTGGCTTATATTCAACATCCATAAATATTTTTTCAATTAAACTATCATCTCTAAAACGAATACTGTATTCTTTATGAATTTGATTTCGCCCGATTCGCCCCATAGCTTGAATTGTTTTTTCCTGCGTCATCTGACCCAGATCTTTGCTAATGTATCCATGGCAGAATTGATAGTTTGTTCCATAAATATAATCAGACGACGCGATAATCATGTATAATTTCTGGTCATTTGCCAACTGTTTCATAATTTCGGTATAATCGCTGTTATGACTGTTTGTAAATACACCGATCCCCATTAATAATAGTATTTTCCAACTACTATTTACCTCCAGAAGCATAATTTTCTCAACATCTTCTGGTTCAATCTTACACGAGAATTCCTTATGTATAGTTTCTTTTTGCGCCCAATGACGCAAATGCTCCAATTTATTCGGAACAAACAAATCGTTTAGCGCAATTGTCTTTACTAACCTACATAAACCATCGATTTCTTGTTTTAACTTCTTTTGTTCTGGTTTAAGAGTATCTTTTGTCATTTTGTTTTCCTTTTCAATTTCATCACCTAGACTATCTTCTAATTGTCGTTCCTTTTGTCTTAGTATAGCTATAATTTTATTGTTATGTTCAATTGCGGCCATCATGTCTTTTATAACCAAGTCTGGAATTTTAACACTTTGTAGAATAAATTTGGAAATCTTTTCTACATCGTCTGCCAGGAAAATGGTTGGACCGTCTGTTAAGGTATGAGAATCCTTTGTGGCAACATGGATATTTGATTCGTATTTCGGTTTTCTTTTCGATTGAAAGTGAGTATAGATGTCGTTCCATTCGTCAGGCTTGATTTTTTCCAAAATATTGAGATAGTGGATTTTTATGTTATTCATAGTTAACTCGCTTAAATTATAATACATATTTTTTATGAGGTAGCGTTCATCATTAATTTTATTTTGCTTGTCCATATAACTAATAAACTGTACGATCTCCTCCAAGTCGAAATAACGCAAGAGGGTTTTGTGTTTATAACAATGCGTTACACTTGCTTGTAATGTATCAAAATTACTATACTTTAAATGTGGCATTTCCACAAAATTGTTTGTATTTATTAACGGTATTGACTTGTTACAGTCATGGCTGGTGATATTATAGATTCTACTGTTTTCAAACTTACTTGTAAAATCAACAATCGTTTCTTGTAAATCCTCTTGACATGGTAGTGTAGCAGAAGATAGAATAACATTTGGTATGATATTTTTTTGCCAATTATCGGTTATATATTGGTGAAATTCATGTTCAGTATAATCCATTGTAATAGTAGGCTCATCCCAATACATAATCATGTCTTCTGTTTTATTAAACGCATTCATATAATACATCGCACATAAATAGGACTTTATGTCACATATCATTATTTCAACATTTTCACCATTACTATTATCAACCTTTTTAGACCCTCCCTTATATGTAATATCCTTACCAGTTATGTTATGCTTCACATAATCCTTTGCCGCAAAATAATGAAGGCGAATATCAGCTACATCGTGGCATCCAAACGCAAAGGCAATTTTTTTACCGATTGAAATCGCAGACTTTGCCAAAGCTAACCCGACATGTCTAGCAGCGCATACGAATATAACTCGCTTCGATTCGGATAATCCAATTGGACTCATAGTTTTACCAGTACCTGTCGGAGCAATATATAATACTAATTTCGGAGTAGGAATTTTACAAATAGTAAACAATTCTTTTTGGTGATCGTATAAGTGATAATCATTATACTTCATTAATTCCTCATTTTTTTCAATTAGATCACTGCTTTGGGCAAATAAATGATGGATGTAAATATCTTCGAAATAATTCTCTAATATCGCATCGACAAATTTCAGTACATGTGGGTTCATATTTGTAATATTTAATTTACGCAAGTGATACAATGTGTAATAATATTTATTAAATTTAGTTATGTTGTCTTTATAATAATATCGAACGACGCATTCGGTTGAATGTAGCAAATAAAATTCAAATATTTTCTGACCACAATCCTTAATAACTTTGCTTAAGTTTCCTAATTTTAATTTTTCCATCGAATTTAGTCGTTTAAGTGATGTATTTTGTTCAATAGTATAATCGATGTCGTATTTATTAATTAGCTTCATTATGATCGGCTCAAAATATTCTTTAAATAAATACTCCATGATGCTATCGGTCGGTTCTAATTTTATATAATTAATCATTGATGTGTGTTTATTGTAAATAATATTAACATCGTGAAAACCTTTAACTATAAGGTTTAATATTTCTAATTCTTCTGGTACAACAGGAAGTTCTGTTGTATTCCATTCTGTCTTTGAAAGCTTTTGTTGATTTAAGTCCATATTGAACAATGTTTAGGATAATCCAATTATTCGAATTTAATTCAATTTTATTTTAATATAAAATTGAATTGATAGAAAGAAAGCAAATTAAATATAAATACAAAACCCGTGTTCTATACAATATGAATACTCCCATTATTTTAAGTATTGACGGAAATATTGGATCTGGTAAATCTACCCTGTATAATGATTTGAAAAATATATATCATGGTCATTCAGATATTTGCTTTGTTCCAGAACCAGTCGATGATTGGAAAAATATTGTTGATCATGTAGGAACACCCATTTTAACCAATCTATATAAGGATACAAAAAAATATGCTTTCCGTTTTCAGATGATGGCATATATTTCTCGCCTTCGTTTATTAAGACAGAAAGTAAAAGAGAACAAATACAAAATTATCATTAGCGAGAGATGCGTACAAACAGATAAAATGGTCTTTGCTCAGATGTTATATGATGATGGTATGATTGATCACGACGAGTTCCAAATATATTTGAATTGGTTTGAAGAGTTTCTAGATGATATTACATTAGGTGGTATTATTTACGTGCGTGCAGAGCCAGACATATGTAAAAAAAGAGTCCACATTCGTGGCAGAGAGGGAGAGAACATCCCACTAGAGTATTTGACAAAATGTCACAACTACCACGAAGCGTGGCTAAATGAAACCGATATTGATACATTGGTTATTAATGCGAATGTCGACACATCCCTTCCAGAAAATCAATCTATTCGCGACGATTGGATTGGATCAATTGACCAATGGATATCCAAATTTTACAAAAATGACGATCCACATAAATTAAATAAGCCAACCTCCGTACCACATCTGCTTCGATTCGATGGCGCGTGTCGGGGAAATCCATCAAATAAACTTGGTATGGGGTGTGTTATTTCTGATGTAAACGAACAAATAGTATATTCTAGTAAAAGAATACATGAGACTGAAAGTGGTACGAATAATGTTGCCGAATATATAGCATTGATAGACGGTCTTAGATTAGCAATAGATAACAATATTTCACATTTGATAGTAGAGGGAGATTCACAGCTAGTCATTAATCAAGTAAATGGAGTATATAAAGTAAATGCTCCGAAATTAATTCAATACTATAATGTAGTAAAAACATGTATAAAGTCATTCGAGTTTATCGAATTTCGTCATATTAAACGAGAATATAATAAAGAAGCTGATAGGTTGGCCAATGAAGCATTAGATGAAAAGTAAATGGTTATGAATTTATTCGCTCACATATACAATAGATATATACAATACATAAAAAGATAGGTTAGATCATCTAATTGTTAGTTAGATAATAATTTTTTTTATTCATACATGAAACTGGTTTAAATTTTAAAATATCTAGTTCTTTTTTTGTAGTAGGAAATAGGTCATTTCCATAAATATCTTGTAGACATAACCATTCAAACATACCACCCGGATATATATAGATGGATTTAAATCCTAAACTGACAAGTTGGTCATATTTGTTATATACGGAAATGTCGTTTGTATTTTTACCGTAAACAATAATATGTTTCTCCTTATTATTTGTAACTAAATGATTTAGTACCGTTTCTTCTTGATTAAAATCAATCGTCGTTGGAAGTAGACAATTTTGATTATCACTAGATAATGTATTTATTAATACATAACTGCCAGTATTCTTTATAATATCTTGTATATCTTCAAAATTTAATCGTTGGACAGATGGGTTGTTTCCCATTTTTAAATGTTTAATTTACATACTGATTAAATATTTAAATATTTTCTGTATTAGAATTAGTCAAATTTTACAACAATTTCGACCTTTTCGGTCTTGATGCTTTTTGAGGCAGATACTGACAACTCCTCACGCTTCTTTCTTGTTTTGTTTTTGTTGTCCTGAGCACGATTCTTTGAAGTACTATTTCTGGTGTTCATATCTTTTTCAATATTTCCATAATTTTGCTCAATGTAATCAATCACGCTGTTTTCAATTGCCCACTTGAAAAAATTTAATTGGCCGATTGTAGTTTGTATGTGCGTATTTTCCTTGTATGGTACTGTAATTCTATCCCACCTACAAAACGGATCAAACCTTCTTTTAGAATATGCTTTCAATTTCAGCTTATAATCATTATACACTTTAAATCTCCTATCGGATCCATCTATTTGATAAACGGTATAATATTTTTTAGCATAATTAGTAGCAAACCAGTCTATAATTCTAAGAGAGATTCTGGAATCTCCGTTAATAATTCTCAACATTCTATCCATGTTATTATCGGTCTTATAAAATTCCAACAAGTTATTTAATAATAAATCATTTTGCGTGCTATATACACTGTTCGTTTGCATATGGTTATAATCAAATCTATTTTTTAAATACTTTTACGCATTTGTTCTATTTGAGAATAAATTTGAGTTTTGTGGTGTAAGAAAGGTTTCTTGGATATGTAAATCTTCTAAATAATTGTTCGATAAAAAAGGATTTAGATTCGTTTGAGCAATCATTTCTCTCTCGTTCATCTTATTAAACTGGTCCTCTCTCTTTGTTTCGGCTTTTATAAAGTCGTGTCCTTCTTGTAAGATTGTCTCCATGACGTTATTTCCAATTGCTTTGTGTTTATCGTTTAATTTACTTTTTTCATAATGTTGATCATTTACTGATGGAGACCATTTCAAATAAATTATTTGGCTCATATAACATTCAATATTATTTTTAAAACAGCTTTTTTACTATTTTAATTTGTTTCCCTTGTTTAAATCTATCACTGTCCATAGTGCCTCGTTTAATATTACATTCCAAACAACTTATTACTACATTTTCGTAAATATGTCCGATATCATTATCAATCCTATCCAATGTCCATTGCTTCTTAGCCAATACATGTTTATAGAGCAGTTCACAGGATTCCTTACAATAAACACACCTCAACTTACAATTAACCATCATTTCTATCACCTGATCGAGAGATATTAATTGGCCAGTAGCACTAATTTCTTTTTTGACATCTTGACATCCATATCCTGTAATTTTTGTGGCAATTTCTCTCTTTATGATTGATTCATATGGTACATTCTCATTCAAAAACAATTTGTTTACAATCTCTACCTGTTTTTTATATGTGTAATAACATTCGTCAATGTTCATTGTCAGTATACTCTTTCTTTCTGGACGGGCAACTTTATTTATCTTGTCTGTATTGCGCTTACCGGTTATTTCGATATGTCGCATTAAACTTAAAGTATATATTTATTTATTTATGTTATTTCAAAATAATATAAACTGTACTGTCCATATAATATAATGAAGGACGAGTGTGTTGAACTAAAGAATATAAAATACAAGTCGATGTTATTAAACAACTCGAATGAAGAGCAAATAGAAACGATTGAGAATTTGTCTAATATGAACGAGTTTTTAGAAGATGAAAAAAAAACTGTGTCATGTGATCCATGGACAAAACTAAATAAAACTTCAAAACTTCTCAAGTTTAATGAATTTGTAATTTCGTATTGCACTGAACATCATTATAGTGATAGCGACCGAATTGAAATATCTAATCTACTTTCTACCAATTTAGACAGAAAACGATTCTTAAAAACAAAAGAGGTGGTGTATGACAAAGATACTGGTAAAATTCTATCGATTCCAGTATTAACATATAATACTCTTACTAAAAAATTCACACTCAAACGATGTGACAAAAGACAATCCACTTTAAAATCATTAGCTCCGAAAAGAAATCGAGCCAAGAAGACTGATGTACCAGATAAACTAGATAAAATTGATATAAACAATGGTTTATAATATATATCAATAAATACAGTAAAATGATGATGTCTCAATTATCAAACCTTATTAATATTATAAGTAATTTTAGTATTAAAAGTTTCATGACGAGTAAAGAATCAGATCAGATAGAATTAGCTATGAGCGATTTAATGGATGTATATATTGAAGAAAATCCACTCGAGTTTAGTTCATCATATTTTGAGGATAACCTAAAATATTATGTAATTACAAATATGTTTGTTGTATTGAAAGACTTATATAGCGACGAAGCATTGTTACAAGATAAGCTGGAAAATATATATGATAAACTTAGCAAATATTATTTCTCTCACTATTATCCAATTAGATCTTACACAACTACGTTTATTCGAAAAACTCCTAATATTGAAAAAATTAAAGCCAAAATCCAGTATATCGAAAACAAACCACAACCAGAACAAAAGACAAATGAATGGTATATGTTTCGACACAATTTAATTACTGCTAGTTCTGCTTGGAAAGTGTTCAAGTCACAGTCTACAATTAATCAAATGATTGTTGAAAAATGTAAGATATTAGATGTCTCCAAATATGATTCGGTTAATACATCTACACCGATGCATCACGGAAATAAATACGAAGATGTCTCGATTATGTTCTACGAGGAAATGTATAAAACCAAAGTAAGAGATTATGGCTGTATTCAACACGATAAATACAAATTTTTGGGTGCGTCACCAGATGGTATTAATGTAGATCCATCATCGCATAGATATGGTAGAATGTTAGAAATTAAAAACCCCACTAGTCGCGAAATAACAGGAGTTCCAAAAGAAGATTATTGGATCCAAATGCAGTTACAGATGGAAACATGCAATTTAAATGAATGTGACTTTTTAGAGACTTCCTTTAAAGAATACGAGGACGAAGATCAATTTATAGCAGATGGTACGTTTACACACACGTCACATGATCAGTTAAAGGGAATTATTGTTTATTTCTTAAAAAATGGTAAACCGTTCTACGAGTATATGCCACTATATATATCGCAAAACGAATATGAAATATGGTATGATAGTATAATGGAAAAACATTCTGCGTTAGCATGGGTTACTAATATTTATTGGAAGCTGGAGGATTATAGTTGTATATTAGTTTTACGCAATAAACATTGGTTTAAACATGCCATTGTCGAAATAGAAAATGTTTGGAAAATTATTGAAAAAGAGAAAAAGGATGGGTATGATCATCGATTGCCAAAAAAAAATACACGAGCAGCAAGATCTAATTCCATTACACAGTCACACGACCAAACACCCGAAAATAAATGTATCATTAATATTGGTGAATTACAAAATCAAATTCTATACATCGATACTGGATTCGAGTTAGATCTCAGTGGTGGGACATTCTAGTGTATGAGAAGCATAATAATTTACTCTAATATCAGGGGATGAGAATGAGATTGGACTCGGAGTTTTCGAGACATCTATTTTTTTATCGTTATATAATCCTCCGCAAAATTCAGCAGGTGAACATTGCCCATTATCGGGAGTAGCCCAATACCTAACATTATTTGTATACTGGCCATACGATGAACCAAATATTGGATAAAATGTAGAATTTGTTTCATAACTATTATTAGAAACACCCATCTTTTGTTTTAAAGGATAATCGTTATGTAAAATGGGAACATCTACATCTGTTGGAAAAATACCAGGCGTTAAATTAGTAAAACCATCATAATCTTTTCCAAGTATTAACATGCTACTTACCGCAAATAATAATGCTAAAACTAGAACCAACCATTTGTTGTTGAGCTTCATGGATATATAAAATAAATATATTATATTTTTGTAATATACAATACTTCCAACAATGATTTAAACTCTGTTTGATATTATTACTAATAATAATATGACAACGGGCAACGAACAAGAAATGCGGGTTCTTAAGCGTAATGGTAAATACGAAAATATCGGATTTGATAAAATATTAAAACGTGTTAAAAGCATTGGTACAGAATGTGGCATTAAACTAAATTATACTACATTTGTCATGAAAGTAATTGATCAGTTGTACGATGGAATCCCTACTGCTAAAATAGATGAGTTAACGGCAGAACAGTGTGCGTCATTAAGTATTCAACACCCCGACTATAGTACATTGGCTGGACGACTCATTATTTCAAATCATCATAAAAACACGATTTCCTCGTTTTCAACTGTGACGAAGAAACTATTTGAATTTAAAGATTTCCATAACACACAGCACTCTTTGCTAAGTATTGACTATTTCAACATAGTTGAAAAGAACAAGGATGTGTTCGATGATATGATTGTTCATGATCGCGATTATCTAATCGACTATTTTGGGTTTAAAACCCTTGAACGCTCCTATTTAATGAAAGTGAACGGAGTAGTATTAGAAAGACCCCAATATCTATGGCTGCGCGTATCTATCGGAATTCACGGAGACGACCTTGTCAGCGTGCGTAGAACATATGACTTAATGTCTCAAAAATATTTTACGCATGCGACGCCAACATTATTCAATGCGGGTACACCGAAACCTCAATTAAGTTCTTGTTATTTATTATCGCTGGAAGAAGACAGTATTTCTGGCATATACAATACGTTGAGCGACTGTGCCCAAATTTCTAAATGGGCTGGCGGCATTGGACTTCATATCCACAATATAAGGGCTACAGGAAGCCACATTCGTGGTACAAATGGTAGTTCTAATGGAATCGTTCCTATGTTGCGCGTGTTTAATTGTACCGCGAGATACGTTGATCAAGGAGGCGGTCGACGCAACGGCAGTTTTGCTATTTATCTTGAGCCATGGCACGCAGATGTTGAAGATTTTCTTGATATGAAAAAAAATCACGGGGATGAAGAAACCAAGGCAAGAGACTTATTTTATGCTTTATGGATTCCAGATCTCTTTATGGAACGTGTTAAAACAAACGGGGATTGGACTTTAATGTGTCCAGACGAGTGCCCAGGATTATCTGATGTATATGGTAGACATTTTGTTGAATTATACACTAAATATGAATCACAAAATAAAGGTAGGAAGACCGTCAAGGCACGAGAACTATGGTTTAAAATTATGGATAGTCAAATGGAAACTGGTACCCCTTATTTGCTTTATAAAGATGCCGCAAATGAAAAATCTAATCAAAAAAATCTAGGTACGATTAAATCGTCCAACTTATGTACCGAAATAATGGAATATAGCGATGACCAAGAGACCGCTGTGTGTAATCTAGCCAGCATTGGTCTTTCTAATTTTATCAACGCCGATAAATCATTTGATTATGTTAAGCTACATGAAGTAACCAAGGTAGTGACCGATAATTTAAACAAAGTAATCGATATTAATTTTTACCCCACAGATAAAACAAGACGAAGTAATTTGAGACATCGACCTATTGGTATTGGTGTTCAAGGACTAGCCGACACGTTTGCACTAATGAATATTCCATTTCATAGTGATGACGCCAAAGTAGTAAATAAACTCATTTTCGAAACGATATATCACGCGGCTTTAGAACAATCAATGGAAATTGCCAGAGATAGACATATTGTAATTCAAAATTCTAAAAATGATTTAACGGATACTGTTAATTCGTCGGTATCACACTTAAATAAATATGAGTCACATCTGGAGAAATTCTCGTATAGTGGAGCATATAGTACATTCGATGGTTCTCCAATAAGTAAAGGTATATTTCAGTTTGATATGTGGAATGTAACGCCATCCGACCGTTACGATTGGGACGAACTAAGACAATCCATTATCACTCATGGTATCCGCAATTCTCTATTAGTTGCGCCAATGCCAACCGCAAGTACTTCTCAAATATTAGGAAACAACGAATGTTTTGAACCATTTACTAGTAATATTTATACAAGAAGGACAATCGCTGGGGAATTTATTATTGTAAATAAGTATTTAATGCGAGAGCTAATAGATTTGAAATTATGGAGCGATGAAATTAAAAATAGTATTATTGTTAATAATGGAAGTATCCAACACATTGACGGTATTCCTGATTATGTCAAGGAAAAATACAAAATTGTATGGGAAATTCCAATGAAGCATCTTATTGACATGTCAAAAGACCGAGGTGCGTTTATATGTCAAAGTCAAAGTCTCAATTTATGGTTAGAAGATCCGAACTACAAATCTTTGACCTCTATGCACTTTTATTCGTGGGATGCTGGTCTTAAAACTGGAATCTATTATTTAAGGCGAAAAGCAAAACACCACGCACAGCAATTTACAATCGAACCAGAAAATAAGAAAAAAACACAAACGACGGACCCAGAAGTTTGTGAAATGTGTTCCGCCTAAGAGGAGTGTGTATTCTGAGATATTAGTACGATTCTCGAAGCATTAAGCGAATTGTTCTGTTTACTCGTGAAATATCAATGTTTGCCTCTACTTTACAATAACACCTCATACAGATGAGAATGTCGATCAGCGCATTATGCGTATTTTTTGGTATAGTCTGGAATAACTCGTTATGAAGTTCACTCAGTGTAGGATATTTAAAGTATTTTTCTCCCTTCATGGAAATTTTTTCAATTTTACAAATATCAATACCAGATTTCATAGTACAATATGTATCATGAAAATTCATTTTGATATTACTTCTTACTCCTTCTACGATAAGCATCCTCTTATCAAATGATACATTATGCGCTACCATGATATTAGATTGACTCGCATAGCTGTTAAACTTTGACAAGGCGTCTACAATCGAAATGCCATTGTTTAATTGTTCAGGGGTAATATGATGTATTTTTGTACTCTCTGGACTAACAACAACATTTGACTCTATTTTTATATAATCGTTTTCGACTGTAATTAGTTGATTTGTATCCATATCATATACAATGTAGGATAATTGGAGAATATGTGGCCACTTTTCAGTTTCATATATACTCGCATTTCTCTCGGTGGGTAGCCCGCTCGTTTCTGTATCAAATACCAAGACCTTCATCTTGTAGTTTAAATTTACTTAAGATTGTGTATGAATTTTAACTTCAACTTTTACTTTACAATTTTTCGCTATAGTATAGTTCGGGTAATGGAACAAATTCGCATGAAGATCCATCCTAAAAACCATATTATGTATAAAATAGCGTATATTATTTATAGTTGATCTTAATAACAGTCTTTTTAATTTATCATATTATAGAGAATCATGGCTTCAATTCCAACAACAGTACCAGGATGTCGCGATCTACACAAACTAAATCTATCTATTACAAAACATAAAAAAGACGCGGTTCGTATTAAGAAAATCCAGGACGAATATTTCAGGACACTCGATACTATTATCAAGCAAAATAGTAAATACCAAGATAAAAATATCTCCATTGTTGACGATATTAAACCATTTCTTGTAGAACGCGACAATTTAAAACATAATACTTATTACAAATATACAAAAGACAATACATTTACTGATACTATCCTACATGTTATAGAGTGGTTTAAAGACTACCAAAGTAAAGTAACCTTCAAAACAATTGAAAAAATGATTGAAACTCTGCGATTTGAAAAACACAGTCGGTATTTAATTAAGAATATCATTGACAATCCATTTGATTTAATTCAGCTTGAATATTCCCCTATAAATTTTAAACAGGCATATCGCATAACAAAAGAGTTGGAGATTGAAATCACCAGCGAAATGTTAATTCAGAAATGGGCAATGTGTGCGATTCAAGACAATAATGGGAGCTTTTATAAGATTAAAAGCCATATTGACTCTAAAAATAAATATAAACATTACAACGATAAATGCTACAAACAGGGATGGTATTATTTGCTGCGCAATTTTTGCGAAGAAAATAATATATTGTCAAAATACGGTATATATCTTGATCTATTAAATGGAATGTTGGTAAAGCACAAAACGATTAAATATCTTTACGGAATTAAAGAGTGTATTGATATTGAAAAAAATATAGGGGATACATTGCTTGATTTGTATTATAATGACAGTAATGAAATAAATATGGATCAATTTAATGATTTCATTGTATTATTTGAAACAAACAAATCCAAGACTACACCTACTCCATTTAAATTGAACGATGAGCAAATTCAAGCAATTAAGCACGCGATATGCGATAATTTATGTGTGATCACTGGACCACCTGGTACAGGTAAAAGCACTATCACTGAAGCAGTTATTGAATGGTTTAATATACGATCAAAAGACTCAGGTTCCGAATATAACATTAGTTTAATGGCACCAACGGGCAAAGCATTAAAGGGGTTGTTGAACAAATGTGTAAACATAAGAGAGGAACAGATTTGTGGTACGCTCCATAAATGCTTGTTGAATACATTTCCCAAAATTGAAAAACAACGCGAATATGCTTCTGCCAATTCCAACGAAAAGAATATGCTGCCCGATTTAATTCATCATATAATTGTAGATGAGGCGTCTATGATTGATATATTCATGTTTAAAAATCTAGCAAAATGGTGTCAATATTTTGAATGTAAGTTAATCTTACTTGGAGATATTAAACAGTTACCGCCAGTTGGAAAGGGACGACCATTCGAATGTATTATTAAGTCTGAATTATTTAATACGATATATCTAGTTGATATTAAACGACAAGATAGCGGTAAATTAAAGGATTGTATTCTTAAAATTAACAACCGCGAGCTAACCATGGAGGATTTTGACGGCGAATCAACTATATTCATGGAACATGATTTTACAAACCAAAAGAGGACAATCAAAACCTGTAAAAGTATTGTTGAAAAGTATGGTAGAGAGAACATCGCATTCATTACGCCTGAAAATAACAAAGATGGGGGTGTATTTGAGATGAATAAACTTTTACAAAATAATGTCTATAATCCAGACAGAACATATATCCATGGTTATCTAAAGGATAACGATTATATTATGAGAATTGAAAATAAATACGAAGATGATAAGATTCGCGTAAATGGAGATACTGGGACTATTAGCTTTCAAGACCCTAGTGTAGGCGTAGCATTTCGATTTAGAAACCCATCTACAGGTGAATTTTACAAAGAAAATGTCGCCCGAATTCAGTATGATGACGACGAAACAAACACAGAATTTATTCCACTTGATGAAATAAAGGAGAATTTTACACTAAACTATTGTAGCACTGTTCATAAGTATCAAGGCTGTCAAAAAAATGTTGTTGTATTTATTTGTTCAGCACTTCATAGTAGTTTGTCTTGGGGGACGAACAGATTAAAGTTGACCTACACTGCCATTTCTAGAGCCGCCAAAAATCTCATTGTATTGGGCAACAAGGATTTGTTCTTTAGCATTCAAGAGTGTACAGATGAACCATTTGTATCCAGCTTTATGAGTGAATTTAATAGTTATGATTTCGAATAACGAAAACTAAGTATACTCCTTACATATACCATACGACTTGCGATGCCATTTACTAATACCATATGTTTTTATTCCGTCTATATGTAATTTTGTACCATAACCTTTGTTTTCGTCAATATGATACCTTTCTTTTAACAATGGGTTGTCCTCACATAATTCGAGTATATATTTGTCTCGTTCTGTCTTGGCTAGTATAGAGGCTGCTGCGATAGAACAATATTTATTATCACCTCCTTCGATACAAGTATGATTTATTTGCGTTAATACATTATTTCTAAATTTCATATATGGTTTAAAATCGTTACCGTCTACCAGAAGTAAGTACTCGTTGGTCGAGTTTACTTCAGATGTAGTATCAACTACATTCTTTATACTTTGATGCATACTATTCAATACTGCCTGTCTAATATTAATATGATCAATTACAGTTTCATCGTTATAAGAAACACTCCACGCGAGTGCGTTTTCTTTGATATATTCGGCTACCTCGTTTATTTTTGTTGAGCTGTGAAATTTCTTACTATCCTTCATTTTACTAAAATCGAAATCTTTATCTTTAGGTAAAATTACAGCCGCGGTGTATACTCTTCCGAATAACGGACCGCGTCCAGCTTCGTCTACACCTATCTCATATAAATCACTTGACTCGTTGTAAAACTTGGATAATGGTTCTTGTTTTGTGCGAGGCATACGTTGCTATATTTAATATGAATTGCCCTTATTAATTTTATTCAATTTTTAATTTTTCTTAAAGTATTATATACAATGAAACTTCAAAAAATACATTTATTTATCATCCTATTATTGGCTCTTATATTTTGTGGCTGTTTAGGCGGAAGATATATGGAGGGTATGTCGTCTAGACGCACAAATGCGAATGCCACTAGTAATACAAGTCAAGAATCTAATATAAATGGTAACGCTGGAGTTCATTATAGTGATATTCCACCGGGTCAACATGATATGTACATCTTAAAATCGGAGATTGTGCCTCCAGTATGTCCAATGTGCCCGCAAGCAGCAGCTTGTCCTAGACAGGAAAAGTGTCCTCCGTGCCCAGCATGTGCTAGGTGTCCAGAACCAGCATTCGAATGCAAAAAGGTTCCCAATTATTCTAGCTCAAACGAGCAATATTTACCGAGACCAGTTTTAGCAGACTTTAGTCAATTTGGTATGTAATCGTATTTACACTGACAAATATTATTTGACAAGTTGTGTTATCAAATAATATTTATTTTACACATAATATCCATCAAGATGTGTTTACACCAGAGGATTTAGTGTTTTCTAGACTTCTTCGTCTTTTTAGTTTTCTTTGTTTTTCTAGACTTCTTTGCCTTTGTAGACTTCTTTGCCTTGCTGGATTTTTTTGCCTTTTTAGATCTTCGGATTTTTCGGCCACCATCAAGAGATTCGACAGATTGGTTTTCAATGGCAGGTGGTGTGGAACCAACTGTAGTAGAAATAAATGATCCTAGTTGAGCTTGTTGGTCACTTGGCAATTGACCTTGCGCATCTTGAATATCTCTTATCGCGCCATATGCGTCTTGGCGTAATATTTCCAATTCTTGACGAGGCATTAGTTGAAGGGGAAGCTTACTAGCAATATAATATGTAGCAATTCGGATTGATGAACTCGCTAAGAATGGCGCAGCTGTGACTAATCCGACCATACCCGTTAACGTTGAAACGGCTGCTACATCACCAACCACTGCCCGGTATATAATTGCCATCAACTGATTATAGGCTCCACAAACCGGATTATTTAAACCAATCATACCCCACAATCGATTTGACATATTTGAACATTCTCCACTCCAGATGGATACGAGTCCAGACTGAATACCCGCAATAGAACTATTTGATGTTGCTGTCATATAAACAAATATCACTAATAGAGCAAATTGTATTGTTCTTTTAATTTGCAAAGCACTCAATGATCCTCCCCTAAGACTACGACCCTTCTTGTCACTCTTACTTCGTTTTGATTTTTTTTTGCCACCGCTTGAATAATTTAATACGGGACACTCATCGCTAAACATTGTAGTGTCGTCTCGTAATTCATCTACTACGCCAGTGAGATTAGGTATCTTAGATAGAGTATTCTCCAGAGCTGTGTCGACATTAAAATTCGGACAAGAATCCATTATATACTACATAAATATAATTATTGTATTGTTTTTGATTTTTTACATTTTTCATCCATCTGAAAAGTATTACATTTATCTTCGTTGGGCACAATTTTAATTATACATTTTGCTTTTGTTCCATACATTGGCTCTGTGCATCCCTTTTCCTTCTTACTTTTACGCGTTTTCTTAAAATCAAACAATTTAGGTTTTTCTTCGGTACACCTCGCCCTAAAGTGTTCATATCTCTCTCTTACATCACAATAACTTAGACCAGATGTTTTACCTAAATTCTTATTTATCCTCTCATGGAGTTTATAGACATATCTTGAAAAGCTATCGCGATTCTTCATACACTTCATCGTCAACGGAAATATTTTATAGTTTTTCTTTAAGTTCTCTCTACAATATCGACATGGTAACACATTCACTAGGTTTAACATGAATTCTTGGTAATGTCTTTTATCTTCATTTGACGGATCGACTGGATAGTTGAAACTCATGGTATGTATAAAATGCCACGCACTACTCCCCCAAATACTTGTTTGCATCCCGTCTGGCGCATTAAAATCTTTTCTGGTGAAGACACGCTTTTTAGTTTTATTTTGTACAGATTTCATATTCTTTCGAGTTTTCATATTACATTATTTAGAGAAAAAACTTTACGCATATATTATAATATGAGTATCTCACATGAAAAAATATACCATGATTTTTGTGACAACACCAAGACAACCTTTTATTTGAATCTGAGTGCTATACTATTAATTTTTGTATTTGTACTCGGACCATTCAATACAAATTGGTTTACGCAAGTAGTTTGCCGAGTGCTCATAGTTGCTATATTATCGTATTCCCTCTATATTACACTATATTCATCGAATACTTTATTGGAGATTGAAAACATGTTTACAAATCCCAATTTAGCAATTATTAGAAATAATTATATCCTTAATATGGTATTTTCAGTTGTCATTATGTCGGCGGTATTATATTTAGTATACGGATTCATATATTGATTTGCTTTGAGTTACTATTCGTTGTAAATTTCAACATTTTATATACAAAAATTATATAACATGTTGGAATCAGTTCAAACCTCTGCTTATAATCTTATTACAAGTTCAAGATTTTGGATGATATTATTGGCTATACTTTTTTTTATAGGAGTTTCGTTATATGTATATAACAAATACGTTTATTCCATGGTCAATCCTACTTTTATCGCAAATCAAGAATTCTCAGCGAATGCTATGAATACAGCTAATATTCCAGAAGCAGAACTACTTATCTTTACAGTCGATTGGTGTCCTCATAGCAAAAAGGCAATTCCTATATGGGAAGAGTTAAAAGAGAAACATCATGGTACTGTATACAATGGTTATAAGCTAACATTTGTTCAAGTAAATGGAGAAGAAAACCCTGAAATGGCAGACAAATACAAGGTAGATGGGTATCCGACTATTAAGTTATTAAAAGGTAATCAAGTCATTGAATATGATGCGAAACCCACTGTAGAACATCTGACCGAGTTTTTAAACAGTACTCTTACATAATTCGTTTTCGTAACTCAAGAACAATTCAGCGTATTTTTTTCCATCTTCTATCAATTCTTTCCGCTTCGAACTATCCCTCATATAGTTTATCCAATTTGAATATTCACCTAGATTTTTGTCGCATAAACATTTCACTTCGTATCGAATTTTTACTGCCTTGTCCAACCGCTGTACATATTTCACTATTTGCTCTAACGATGCCTGTAAATATTGAAATAAATTCATATTGTTTTCGATTACTACATCACCATGTGTCCATTTATTACAAATGCCAAGTATTTGGTCATCTGTACATTTCTCATTATGTAAACATTCGTTTATCGGATAATTATCAAACAATCCTCCATCTATATAACATTTATCTTCTATTATGACTGGTTTAAATAAAACAGGCACTGCGCTACTCATTTCTAATGCCGTTATCAATGATAAATCGGGATGTGTTTTATAATTCAAATCTATTTTTTTGAATGAATTCATTTCCACTGTAAAAAAGTGGTGTTCAATTTTATTGTATTCGTAAAATTCGCGCAATGTGATACCGTCTGATAAATCTTTAGCAGTTAATAATGGCTTTAATATTTCACTTACCATGTTAAATTGAAACAGTCCTTTACTTTGATACATTTCGAAAAAATTTTCTGGTTCTATTTTGAATACCTTTTCCCATGGTCGTTTTATAAAATAATCGTCCAATGTATTCCAGTCATAATCAAGTGTTAAAATTACTCCAATAATTGCTCCCACTGATGTACCATAGATGGATTTGATATTTTTCATATCTACAAAATCATTTTCAAAAATACATTTTAAAGCACCATAACTCAAAAATCCAGTGGGACCTCCTCCGTTTATTACAATATGTTCGATCATTATTATACAATAAGCGTATCCTTTTATAACTTTTTTTCTACTTAAACTTTAATATGAATATATTTACATTGTCAGATGAAAATGACCTAAGTGACAAACTTAACTTAGATGATTTATTCGAGAAGAAGAGAGAAATTGCCGAAAATAAATTACAATTATACAACAAGATATTGAATAGAATCCACGATAAAATTAAAATAACCTCTAGACAAAACCAAGGGAAAGAACAATTTTGTTGGTATTTAATTCCAGAAATGATGATCGGTATTTCCAGGTATAATGTAGCGGAATGTACAGAGTATATTCTAAGAAAATTAAGAGAGAATGAATTTGTTGTGCGTTACACTCATCCCAACCTGGTTTTTATTAGTTGGAATCATTGGATACCTGGCTATGTCCGGCAAGAATATAAGAAACAAACTGGTACAGCTATAGATGGGTTTGGTAATTTAATTAATAATAATCCTCAAATAGAAAATAAAGATATTCCAGACGATCCCAATGACATATTATTTAATAGAGGAGACAACGCAAATTCTAACGGTACTGTAACAAATAAAGACAAATCAAAGGTGTTTAATTCTACTAAGAATTATAAACCCCTAGGTATTTATAATAGTGACATTATGCAAAAAATACAAGATAAATTGTCCCCATAGTTATTCCCACACATTCTCAGTAATTATCCCAATATTTGGTGATATCAACTACCCAAAAAATGGATTTCGAACAATCGCTTGATAAAATGGACAATTTCCCTTGACACCAAGCAATTAAATTTGAAGAGACGGTCTATCTCTCTTATTACATTATGTAGTATATACATTACATAATGTAGTGGACAATATGTTGGCTAAATTAATGGTCTGTATACGAGGAATGTAGGTATTTCACTTTTTTCATGTTTTTCAAATTGATTTTCCAATTTTCAAAATTACACACAGTCT
>OCVQ010000997.1_pt1 | contig 23304 bp, 21 predicted proteins | sample 1539061 | NCBI WGS metagenome assembly OCVQ01 (sample SAMEA3355526, study PRJEB22509) | marine metagenome | biome: marine; feature: river plume; material: water | place: USA | collected 2010-08-08 | depth 0.5 m | reverse complement strand
GGGTTGGCCTGTCTTTTTTGCGGCGCCGTCAAACGGCCCCGGAAAACGCACCGACCCTGACAGAGGCAGAAGCAGCGCGGTTGAAAGAAATTCTCAATCAATGACGTGAGGTTTCCGCTTTTCCTGAACCCGCGGTCAGTTATTCTTGCGTCAACGGAGAAGGAGACCGCAATGGATTATCAAACGATCCGCTATGAGCTTTCGGATGGCGTCGCCGTCTTGACGCTCAACCGCCCCGACAAAATGAATGCGCTCAATTCCCAGATGCGCGCCGAGGTGGCCCATGCCGCCACTCAGGCCGGGCGCGAAGCGCGGGTTCTGGTGATCACGGGGTCTGGAGACCGGGCGTTCTGCTCTGGCCAAGATCTTTCAGACCGCGCCAATGCTTCCGAGGTTGATCTCGAGCGGACGCTGCGTGACGAATATGGGCCAATGCTCAAGGCGATCTACGATTGCCCGGTGCCAACGATCACCGCAGTGAATGGGGCCGCTGCCGGGGCAGGGGCAAATCTGGCCTTGGCCGCAGATGTGGTGATTGCCAAAGAAAGTGCCTATTTTCTTCAGGCCTTCACCCGGATTGGTTTGATCCCCGATGCAGGTGGCACCTATTGGATGACACGGGGCATGGGCGCGGCCAAGGCGATGGGGGCGGCCCTTTTCGCTGACAAGATCACAGCCCGTCAAGCCGATGATTGGGGGCTGATCTGGGAGGCCGTGGCGGATGCCGATTTCTCCGCACATTGGCAAAAGCGTGCAGCGCATCTCGCGATGGGCCCAACGATGGCTTATGCCAAAGTGAAGGAAGCGATCCGGGGATCATGGGACAACTCGCTTGACGCCCAGCTTGGAATGGAAGGCCGCTTGCAAGGCCAAGTCGGCCGCAGCCGAGATTTCAAAGAGGGTGTCATGGCCTTCCTTGAAAAGCGCCCCGCAAAGTTTGAAGGGCGGTAATCGTCGCTTGGTAAGACAAAAAAGGCGCCCCGTGGGGCGCCTTTTTCTTTTTGGGTCAGCCCCGGTTCTCGATGTCGATGTAATCGCGCTTCGTTTCGCCCAGATAAAGCTGACGGGGGCGGCCGATTTTCAGCTGCGGATCGGCAATCTGTTCTTTCCACTGTGAAATCCAGCCAACAGTCCGCGACAGAGCGAAGATCGGCGTAAACATCGAGGTGGGGAAGCCCATCGCCTCAAGAATGATGCCCGAATAGAAATCGACGTTCGGGAACAGTTTCTTGTCGGCAAAATACTCGTCTTGCAGCGCGATGCGCTCGAGTTCCTTTGCCACCTGCAAAAGCGGGTTGTTTTCAATGCCCATAAGGTCGAGCACTTCATCCGCGGATTGCTTCATCACGGTCGCGCGTGGGTCGAAGTTCTTGTAAACCCGATGACCAAAGCCCATCAGGCGGAAGGGGTCGTTCTTGTCCTTGGCGCGCGCGATGTATTCCGGAATTCGGTCAACCGTGCCAATTTCCTTGAGCATTTCAAGGCAGGCTTGGTTGGCACCACCATGCGCTGGCCCCCAAAGACAGGCGATGCCTGCAGCAATGCAAGCGAAGGGGTTTGCACCCGAGGACGACGCCAAACGCACAGTGGAGGTGGAGGCGTTTTGTTCGTGATCGGCATGCAGGATGAAAATACGGTCCATCGCGCGGGCGAGGATCGGATCAACATTGTATTTCTCCGCAGGCACGGCAAAGCACATCGACAGGAAGTTCGCCGAATAGTCCAACTCATTGCGCGGATACACAAACGGCTGGCCAATGGAGTACTTATACGCCATCGCAGCAATCGTCGGAACTTTTGCGATCAGGCGGATCGCTGCAACTTCGCGCTGCCACGGGTCGTTGATATCAAGGCTGTCATGGTAGAAGGCAGACATCGCCCCCACCACACCAACCATGGTTGCCATAGGGTGCGCGTCGCGGCGGAACCCACGGAAGAAGTTGTGCATCTGCTCATGAACCATCGTGTGACGGGTCACACGCGTTTCAAAATCCTCAAGCTGTGTCGCCGAAGGCAACTCGCCGTAAAGCAACAGGTAGCAGACTTCGAGATAATGCGATTTTGCGGCCAATTGGCCAATCGGATAACCACGATGCAGCAAAACGCCTTCATCGCCGTCGATGTAGGTGATGGTCGAGTCGCAGGCTGCGGTCGAGGTGAAGCCGGGGTCGTAGGTAAACACCCCGCCCTGACCGTAAAGTTTCCGAATGTCGAGCACATCTGGGCCAACTGTCGGCGAGTAGATCGGCAGATCGATCTCTTTCCCGTCGAAACTCAGCTTTGCGGATTTCTTCGCTTCCATACCAGTCTTCCCTTCCTCACTGGCCCAATGCGCGGACCGCATGGGGCACATCTATCAATGGCGCTTTACCGAAGGGTTAACCAAAGCGGTGCCCGTCAGCCTGCTATCAGCCTGTTGCGTCACTCAATCGGGCGAGTGTCTCGTCGCGACCAAGGACCAGCATCATATCGAAGACCGATGGCGTCGCGGTCTTACCAGCAAGGGCCGCGCGGAGCGGGCCTGCGAGGCGGGCGAATTTCATTTCCCGGCCTTCGGCAAAACGGTTGGCAATCGTCTCTAGATCATCCCTCGTCCAGCTAGCAGTTTGCAGCTGCGGCGTCAATTCTTTCAGTATACCACGGGATACATCATCCAGAAGGGCTGCGGCCTTTTCCTCGGGAACGATAGGGCGTTCAGCCAAAGCAAAGTGAGCCTTTTCAAGTAGTTCCGGAAATGTCTTGGCGCGTTCTTTCAGATGCGGCATAGCCTCGAAAAGTCGGTTTTTCTGCAGATCGGTAAAGGCAGGCATGCCCGTTGCCTGCCCAAAAGCTGCCAATTCGTGCAGCAGTGCAGCATTTTCGCCAGCTGCAATATGCTGGCCGCAAACATGCTCGAGTTTTTTGAAGTCAAGCCGGGCAGGGGCCCGACCGATTCCCTCCAGATTGAACCATTCTAGTGCTTGAGCATCCGTAAAGAATTCGTCGTCTCCATGGCTCCAGCCGAGACGGGTCAGGTAGTTCCGCATGCCAGCCGCAGGGTAGCCCATGGCTTGGTATTCCTCGACGCCCAAAGCGCCATGGCGTTTTGACAGTTTCTTGCCATCCGGCCCATGGATCAGCGGGATATGGGACCAAACCGGCACGTCCCAGCCCATGGCCTCATAGATCATCATTTGTCGGGCGGCATTGTTGAGATGGTCATCGCCACGGATCACATGCGTAACGCCCATGTCATGGTCGTCTACCACCACTGCAAGCATATAGACGGGCGTGCCATCCGAGCGCAGCATGACCATGTCGTCCAACTGTGCGTTTTTGATCACCACGTCGCCCTGTACCTTATCGCGGATAACTGTCTCTCCCGTTAACGGCGCCTTTATGCGAATAACATAAGGGGCATCCGGATGGGTGGCAGGATCTGCGTCGCGCCAAGGGCTACGAAACAGCGTGGACGCCTTGGCCGCTTCCGCAGCGTCGCGGAAGGCTTGGATTTCGTCCTGCGTGGAAAAACACTTGTACGCTTTCCCGGCGCTCAAAAGCGCATAGGCGACTTCCGCATGACGGGGGGCGCGATCAAATTGGCTGACAACGTCGCCATCCCAATCAAGACCCAGCCAAGTGAGACCCTTCAAAATGGCCTCCGTCGCCTCGGGAGTCGAACGTGCACGATCCGTATCTTCGATTCGCAGCAAGAACTTGCCGCCTTGTCCGCGTGCATAGAGCCAGTTGAAGAGCGCGGTTCGCGCCCCACCAATATGGAGGTAGCCCGTCGGAGAGGGCGCAAAGCGGGTGACAATTTGAGACGTCATGAGAGGAACTTAACCTTTCGGTAACCATAGCCGGGCAAGGATTGAGGCCTGTCTAACGGTGCCCCCATGCAAGAACAAGTGCGGCGCGGAATGGAAACGATGCGAATGGTCTGGCTAATTCAGCGGGGCCACCTGTTTGGCTGGGTCCCCGTCGCGCTGGCCTGTGGCATTGGTTTGTATTTTGGATTGCGCTTTGAGCCGGGGATCAAGACCTTCGTCGTAGTCGCGATGTTGCAAGCTTTGGGGCTACTTCTGGTTCGGCGTGCGCGTGAAGAGGTGCAGCCTTTGGGATGGGCGCTATTGCTGGTGGCGATTGGCTTTTTCCTGAGTGTTGCTCGGGCCCATACGATTGCCGCGCCAGTGCTTGGCGAGCGCTACTACGGCTCTGTTCAAGGGACAATCGTGGGCGTGGATCGTTCGGCCTCGGACGCTTTGCGCCTGACCTTGGCCGATGTTGTGCTGGCCAACCGCCCGGAAATGCTTGTGCCTGCGCGGGTGCGAATTTCACTTCACGGCGATGCAGGGTCGTTTCACCCAGTGCCGGGGCAGATCATTCTGGCTACGGCGCAGCTTTCCCCGCCCGGAGGACCAAGCGAACCAAGGGGCTTCGACTTTCGCCGCCATAGCTGGTTTCAAGGCTTGGGGGCCGTGGGCTATACCCGTGTGCCGATAATGGTCTGGCGCGATGCGGATCGCAGTGGCCTGCTCACTTTGCGTCTCAATCTTGCGGCGCGTATCCGGGCACATCTGCCCGGCGAAACAGGCGCGGTTGCGGCAGCTGTTGCGACGGGAGATCGATCCGCTTTGGCGGAGCCTACCTTGATCGCGCTGCGCGTCTCAAACCTCGCTCATCTTTTGGCGATTTCTGGCCTTCACATGGGGCTGGTTGCCGGGTTTGTCTTTGCGGCTGTTCGCTTTGGCATCGCATGTGTGCCTTGGGCTGCGCTGCGGTGGCCCAGTCGGAAAATTGCCGCTGGTTTTGCCTTGGTGGCCGCGTTTTTCTATCTTCTCTTGTCGGGCAACAGCGTGGCCACTGAACGGGCCTTTGTGATGACTGCTGTGTTTCTCGGGGCGATTTTTTTTGATCGTCGCGCCTTGTCGTTGCGCTCCGTCGCATTAGCCGCTTTGGCGGTTCTGGCATTGCGCCCCGAGGCGCTGGTTTCACCGGGGTTTCAAATGAGCTTTGCGGCGACAACTGCGCTCGTGGGTGTCTTTGCCACGATCCGTGATCGCGAATGGACCCTTGGGCCGCAATGGCTCCGTCCGGTGTCCACTGTCGTGGTGTCATCTCTTGTCGCGGGTTTGGCCACTGCGCCCTTCGCCGCGGCACATTTCAACCAGATCTCGCACTATGGTTTCATCGCCAACCTTTTGGCGGTGCCTGTTATGGGGGCAATTGTAATGCCAGCGGCGGTTTTGGCGGGGGTATTGATGCCGATCGGACTGGAGGCTTTGGCGCTCTATCCGATGGGGCTTGGCTTGGATTGGATCCTGAGCGTCGCGCATGTCACTGCGGCATGGCCAGAAGCGCGCGGCACCATTCTTTCTCCGCCCGGTGTGGTTTTGCCGCTCGTTGCCCTCGGTGGGCTCTTCCTTATTCTTTGGAGTGGCCGTACGCGTATATTTGGCGTTGTGCCGCTCTTGGCGGCCTTGACGCTCTGGTCACTTGCAGAGCGCCCGCTCATCCTAATCGCCGAAGATGGCGGCCTCGTGGGCGTGATGACAGAGCACGGCAGGGCGCTTTCGCGCGCCAAGGGAGCAGGATTTGCAGCCCAAGTGTGGTTGGAGAATGATGGCAGCCCAAATGATCAAAGTTCGGCCGCTGCTTTGTGGCCAATCGACACGCCGATGCTGCTCCCGTCGGGTGTTGCGCTGCGCCATGTCACGGGGAAGCGGCGCACAGAGGGCCTTGAATGCGAGGCGAGCGAGTGGGTGATTACCAATGCGCGCCCACCGATGAGGGTCGCATGCAAGATCACAAGTCTGGCCGATTTGTCAAAATCCGGCGCGCTGGCAATTTATTCTGACGGGCGCCAGGAGACCACCAATGCACATGTGGGAAGCCGATTATGGACCCAAAATGCATTGCAAATTGAATGAGAAACAACAAAGCGGCGCGGAGATTTCTCTGCGCGCCGCTTAAAAACTTCATCAATCCCTGGGGATCAATAGGTGCGGATCAGCCCTACAAGGCGGCCCTGCACTTGCACACGGTCTTCTGGCAAGACGCGGGTTTCATACGCTGGGTTCGCGGCTTCCAGCGCAATCATATTGCCTTGACGGCGATAGCGCTTGAGCGTTGCTTCGGCATCATCCACCAAAGCTACGACGATATCACCATTCTGCACGCTATTGGTTTCGCGGATCACCACGACATCGCCGTCATTGATCCCGGCCTCGATCATCGAGTCGCCCTTCACCTCCAGCGCATAATGTGCGCCCTTGCCCGAAAGCATCGAGCCGGGGACAGCCACGTTATGTGACGCATGGGCAATCGCCTCGATCGGCACCCCTGCTGCAATCCGCCCCATCATCGGCAGTTCAATCGCGTCGATAGGCTGTATCTCCAAAGCCGCCCGTGGGCGCGGCGCGTCAGGTTTTTCCCCTTCGATCACGCGCGGGGTAAAGCTGCGCTTTTCCGATTTGGGCGGTGCGCTCTGCATAACATCTGGCAGTTTCACAATTTCCAACGCCCGCGCCCGATGCGCCAGACGCCGGATAAAGCCGCGCTCTTCCAGCGCCGTGATCAAACGGTGAATGCCGGATTTAGAGCGCAGATCGAGCGCATCTTTCATCTCGTCAAAAGACGGCGGCACACCATCCGCCTGCATCCGCTTATGGATGAATTCCAGAAGGTCTAACTGCTTGCGTGTAAGCATGGCTCACTCCTCGGCTCAATTGCCGAATGTTCTACCCATGTTCACGTTTTGTGTCAACTCTCGTTTGAGAAGAACAAAAAGCACCGGATCAAATAGCGATATACTCGACCCAATCACCTGCCGCGCGCGCCTCGTCGCCCACCGGGCGCACCATCAGCGCATTCGCCTGCGATAACACCGACAAAAGAGCGCTGTCTTGGTCTTCGCAATCCGCGATTGCTCCGTTTTCCACCACTGCACGCATATAATGCTCGCGGGGTCCATTCGCTTTGACGGCGCGGCCCAATTGTGCGCGAAGCCGTGGGGCAGGGGTGGCTGGCAGACCCATCATCGCGCGGACGACGGGCAACACAAAAACATGACCACAGACCATCGCCGAGACTGGATTTCCCGGTAAGCCAATCATCATCGCGCCACCCAGTCGCCCCCCCATCAAGGGTTTTCCCGGACGCATGGCCACTTTATGAAAGCTCTGCATGGCTCCCTCTTGCGCGGCCACGCCAGCCACCAGATCATGATCGCCGACCGATGCCCCGCCAATCGTGACAATCAAATCTGCAGACTGTGCCAAGTCAAAAGCCTGAGCAATCGCGGCGTCGGTGTCGCGTGCAATGGGAAGAATGCGCGCGCGGCATCCTTCCGCCTTCAGCATGGCCTTGAGCCCAAATGTGTTTGAGGCGATGATTTGATCCGGCCCCGGTGCTTCGCCCGGCATGACCAATTCATCGCCCGTTGAGATCAACGCCACCGAGGGGCGGCGCCGCACGGGGAGACGCGCGTGGTTCATGGCCGCCAACAGCGCGATATCTGCTGGCCGCAAGCGGCGCGGGCTGGAAAATTGGTGGCCTTGGTGGAAATCAGCGCCGGCAGGGCGAATATTTGCCTCCGCACCTGGTGCACGCGCTATCGTCACTTCAGATGAGATACGAGTTGTATCTTCTTGAATAACAACGAAGTCCGCGCCTTCTGGCACAGGTGCGCCTGTGAATATTCGAACACATTCGCCTGCAACGAGACGCCCCGCCCAACCATGCCCGGCGGCACTTTCGCCCACCAATCGAAACCGCGCACCAAGCGCTGGCGCCCCGCCGCTGACGGCATACCCATCCATGGCAGAGGCGGCAAAAGGGGGCTGCGTGCGTTTTGCAATCAAGTCTTGCGCCAACACCCGGCCAGAGGCGTCTGAAAGCGGCACCTCTTCTATTCCGACCGGATGCACCAAATCAAAAAGCAGATCGAGTGCCTCGTTGACCGGGATCATTCCGCTTCAAAGCGGCCTGATTTGCCGCCATCCTTCAATGTCACGCGGATCCCACCAATTTCCATCCGTTTATCCACAGCTTTGGCCATGTCATAAACGGTGAGTGCGGCGGTTGAGACGGCTGTAAGCGCTTCCATCTCAATTCCGGTTTGACCTGTGGTTTTCACCGTGGCCGAAATTCTGACACCGGGCAGGGCGGCATCAAGTGTCAGTTCCACTGCGACTTTTGTGATCGGCAGCGGATGACAAAGCGGGATCAACTCGGCCGTCTTCTTGGCCCCCATGATGCCCGCCAGCCGAGCCACGCCCAAGACATCCCCTTTGCCTGCACGCCCTTCGGCGATGGTGTCAAAGGTGGATTGCGCCATGCGAACAAATCCTTCCGCCGTCGCGATCCGCGCGGTCACAGCCTTTTGCGAGACATCGACCATATGCGCCTGTCCTGCGCCGTCAAAATGCGTGAGGCCGCTGTCTGACATTACATCCCCCCCGGCATCAAAGGGTTGGCAAGCAGTGCCTTGGTTGCGGCGGTTACATCGGCCTGCCGCATCAGGCTCTCGCCAATCAAGAACACCCGCGCGCCATACATCGCCATGTCAGCCAGATCCGCAGGGGTGAACAACCCGGATTCCGATACCAACATTCGATCACCCGGCACCTTTTTTGACAGCGTGCGCGTTGTCTCAAGGCTGGTCTCAAAGGTGTTCAGGTTGCGATTGTTGATACCAATCAGCCGCGATGAGAGCTTGGTCGCGCGCTCCAGTTCTGCCGCATCATGCACTTCGATAAGCGCGTCCATTCCCCAGTCCGTTGCGGCCGCTTCCAATTCCTGCGCCAGCGTATCGTCAACCGATGCCATGATGATCAAGATACAATCCGCCCCCAAGGCGCGCGCTTCGGCAACTTGATAGGGATCGTAAAGGAAATCCTTGCGAAGTACTGGCAGGTGGCATGCCGCCCGCGCCTGAGGCAGATAGTCTTTTGCGCCTTGAAACGAGGGTGTGTCAGTCAGCACCGAAAGACAGGTTGCGCCACCGGCCTCATAGGCCTTTGCCAATGTGGCAGGGTCAAAATCGGCGCGGATCAATCCCTTTGATGGGCTGGCTTTCTTGATCTCAGCGATCAAGCCGTATCCCGTGCGTGACGCCTCAAAAAGCGCCTCCCCAAAGGGGCGGACGGGGTCTGCTGCGCGGGCTGCGGCTTCCACGTCGTCCAAAGAACGTGCCGCCTTATCGGCGGCCACTTCTTCCAGCTTGTAGGCCTTGATCTTGTCGAGGATCGTACTCATGCGCTCTCCTGCGTGATGGCAACAAGCCGGGCAAGACAGGATTTTGCGTCCCCCCGATCAATGCTTTGCGCGGCCAATGCCACGCCTTCTTTCAAATCGCCCGCCTTGTCGGCAATGACAAGAGCAGCCGCCGCATTCAGCAGCACGGCATCGCGGTATGCCGAAGGCACGCCCTCCAACAAGGCCCGCAGGGCTGCGGCGTTTACCTCTGGTGTGTCGCCTTCTATCTCTTCAAACGGATGAACGGGCAGGCCGAAATCTTCGGGATGCAATTCAATCTCTTTGACCGAGCCATCCGTTTCGAGCGCGGCAACCCAAGTGACCCCTGTGATTGTCATCTCATCGGTGCCGTCTGAGCCATGCACAAGCCACGCGCGTTCGCTGCCCAATTGAGCCAAAGTCTCGGCCATTGGCCGGATCAACGCGCGCGAGAACGCCCCTGTCAGCTGGCGCTTGACACCTGCGGGGTTGGTCAGGGGGCCCAAGATGTTGAAAATCGTGCGCGTGCCCAATTCCGCACGTGTTGGCATCACATGTTTGGTGGCCGGGTGATGCATCGGGGCCATCATAAAGCCGATTCCGGCATGGTTTATGGCTTTTTCCACAATCGCGGGGCCGACCATGACGTTAATGCCCAACTGCGTTAGTGCATCGGCCGCGCCTGATTTGGAGCTGAGGTTTCGGTTGCCATGTTTGGCCACGCTTACCCCGGCTCCTGCCACGACCAATGCTGTAGCGGTCGAAATATTGAGTGTTTTCTTGCCATCGCCCCCGGTGCCGACGATATCAATCGCGCCGTCAGGTGCCCGAACAGCATTGCATTTTGCGCGCATTACCCGAGCGGCGGCGGCATATTCCTCCACAGTCTCGCCTCGGGTCCGCAACGCCATGAGAAAACCGCCAATCTGGCTTGGCGTGGCTTCTCCCTCGAAAAGAATGCGAAAGGCGGCTTCTGCCTCGTCGCGCGACAACGCGCGTTCTGCTGCCGCGCCGATCAGGGGTTTGAGGGCTTCGCTCATGCCGGAACCTTCATCATTGCGAGGAAATTTTTCAACATGGCATGGCCATGCTCAGAGGCAATGCTTTCGGGGTGAAACTGCACACCTTGAATGGGCAGGTCGCGATGCTGCAACCCCATGATCGTCCCGTCTTCGAGCCATGCAGTGACTTCAAGACACTCAGGCAATGTTTCGCGCTCTACCACCAATGAGTGATACCTTGTTGCCTGAAATGGAGTCGGCATCCCGCGGAACAGACCCTTCTCGGCGTGATGCATCGTGCCCATTTTGCCATGCACAATCTCGTGGCAGCGCACCACGCGCCCGCCAAAAGCCTGCCCGATCGTTTGGTGACCCAAGCAAACCCCCAACAGCGGCGTGCGCGTTTCTGCCGCCGCCCCCGCCAGCGCGAGGCAAATTCCTGCCTGATCAGGATCGCATGGGCCGGGCGAAAGCACGATCCCCGCAGGGTTCATCGCCATAGCTTCCTGTACATCCAGCGCATCATTGCGACGCACCACAACATTTGCACCCAATTCTCCAAGATAATGCACGAGGTTATAGGTGAAGCTGTCGTAATTATCGATCAAAAGCAGCATTACGGTCATCTTTCCGGGCAGAGGGGTCATGTCGGGGCTGGAGGCCCGCACCCCGGTCGGGATATACTTGTTCAGGCTTGCGCCGGAGCGTCAAGGGGGCCACCCTGTCGCGCGTCGCAACAATGCGTCTCATTGGGGCGTTCACGGCAGGCAAAACTCGAGGCAGGCAGGTCCAATGCCGCAAAAGTTTGGCGAGAGTAAAGGCAGGGGTGAGGTATGGCACGCGGTTTTCTGAGCGGTTTGATCTGGGGCGGTGCTGCTTCTGTGGTCACGGCAAGTGCGGTGTCATTGGTCATCGGAATGCCGCCGGGTCCAAACGTGACGACGGCTCCGACGACTTCGATGAGTGCCACGCCTGCGGCCCAACCAAGCAGCGTGGTCGCTCCCCCTACAGAGTCCACCGAACCGAAAACAGCCGAACCCGCCCGCCCAACCGCAGAGGCAGCGCCCTCCAGCGCCGTCGATCAAACGGCCACTCAAAGCGCGCCCTTGCCGGAAGTTGCGGCAACAGCTCCGTCGCCTTCTGCGCCAGACGTGACAGGTTCGTCTGTCACCTCGGCCCCCTCGGATGAGGCCAAGCCCATCTTGCAAGAGGCAGTAACCGCGCCGCAGCCTCCATCCAGCGAAGCCGAGCTTTCCATTACCACCGACCCAGCCCAACCTCCTGTGCCCCAATCCGGCACGGAGACTGCATTTCCCAAGGCGGAAACCGAAACAGCGGCCCTTGCACCAACGGGCGAGGCGGCCGCGTCTGACGACGCACTCCCGCCATCTTCCGCAGCCCAAGACCCTTCTGCGGGCGTAAACGCAGCCATGCCAGCCCCCTCAACGGATGTCACTTCGCCAAGCATCGGTAGCCCCGCCAAAGAAATGCCGCGCGTTGCAGCACTCTTGCCGGAACGTCCCACGTCTGAAACCGCGCAAAGCGCCGATGCAGCCCGTCCACAGATCGGCACCCCTGCGATCCCATTGACAGAGCGCAGCGCGGGCAACGCCTCTACATTCCCTACTGTCGCGGCTCAAGCGCCTGAAGTGTCGGAAGTCGATCCGTTGCCCGCGATCAAAGCGTTCTCGGCGCCGTTTGATAATCCCGAGGCAAAGCCGCTGATGGCGATTATTCTGCTCGACGCAGGCACCAGCCCCGTGGGTCTTGAAGCGCTTCGAGCCTTCCCCTATCCGCTGACCTTCGCGATTGACCCAACTCGTCCCGATGCCGCGGAAGCGATGAGCAAATATCGTTCGGCCGGGTTCGAAGTCATGGTTCTTGCGGATTTTCCTCAAGGGGCTGTTGCATCCGATGTCGAGCAGAACATGTCGGTGTTTCTTTCGCGCCTGCCTGAAAGCGTGGCGGTGATGGATGGCACAACGACGGGTCTGCAATCAGACAAAGCCGTCGCCACGCAAGCAACCGCGATGCTGAAAGCCAGTGGGCACGGCATGGTGTTTTTGCCAAAAGGCTTGGATACAGCGCGCAAACTGGCACAAAAAGAAGGCGTTCCCGCAGCAACCGTCTTTCGCGACTTCGACAGTAAAGACCAAGATGCCCCGACAATTCGGCGCTTTCTGGATCAGGCAGCCTTCAAAGCCAGTCAGGAAACCAATGGCGTGATCATGCTCGGCCGCCTCCGCCCCGAAACGATTTCCGCGCTCTTGCTTTGGGGCCTGCAAGACCGAGCGAGCCGTGTGGCCTTGGCCCCGGTTTCGGCCCTTTTGTTGCAAACGGAGTGACAGGCTCGGGGGGCGGGGGCGTGGCAAAGCGCCACTCGCCGGGCGCAAGCCCCTCCAAAGTCCAGTCGCCAATTTGAACCCGGATGAGCCGCAGCGTTGGCAAGCCCACCGCCGCAGTCATGCGCCGCACTTGTCGGTTGCGGCCCTCGGCAATCGTCAGTTTCAACCAACTATCGGGCACTGATTTTCGAAAGCGAACCGGGGGTATGCGCTGCCATAGCCCTTCTGGGGCAGCGATGGCTTCTGCCTTGGCAGGACGGGTCATTCCGTCATTCAGCATCACACCGGCGCGCAACGCCGTCAGGGCGTCTTCTGTGACATGCCCTTCCACCTGAACCCAATAGCTCTTTTCCATCTTGTGCTTTGGATCACTGATCCGCGCCTGCAACCCGCCATCATCCGTCAAGATCAACAGCCCTTCGCTATCGCGATCCAAGCGCCCGGCCGGATAAACGCCTGCCACCTTCACCACATCTGACAGCGTGGCACGGGGACTGCCTTCGCTGCCGCGATCGGTGAACTGGCACAGCATGTCATAAGGTTTGTTGAGCAAGATCAGACGTGTCATGCGTCTGACATACCGATGTTGCGCGTGACTGAACAGGGGGCAGGGTGCCCAGCGCCAGGCTGGGCCACCTTGACGCTCTCACAGGCAATCACCAAAGATCACGGTTATGACCTTTCATCGCTTTGCTCTTTACTGGACCCCGCCCGAAGGCCCCTTTTCTGCCTTTGGGGCGGATTGGTTCGGGTGGGATATTGCGCGCGGAGCAGCACATGCGGCCCCCCCCTTTGAAGAGGCGACAAGAACTCCGCGCAAATATGGCTTTCATGCCACCATAAAACCGCCCTTTAGATTGGCAACCGACACCAGTCTGACGGCGCTGCAAACCGCAACAGAGGCGCTTTGCGCCAGCTTGCCACCAGTGACCCTCGATGGGCTTGCTATCACTCGGATCGGGCGTTTTTTGGCGCTTACCGGGCAGGGCGACCTCTCGACGCTTAATGCCACCGCCGCGGAGCTTGTGGCTGGGCTTGATCCCTTCCGCGCTGCCTTGAGCGATGTCGAACTCGCCAAACGCCGCCGCACCCGCCTTACGCCAGATCAAGACAAGCTGTTGCAGCAATGGGGCTACCCCTATGTGATGGAGGCATTTCGCTTTCATATGACCCTGACCGGAAATCTTCCGTCAGAGGCAACGCCACCAATCGAGGCCCATTTGCAGACCGCACTCGCACCCTTCCTCGGGCCGTGCAAAATCGAGGATTTCACGCTTTGCGGCGAGGATGCAGCAGGTCATTTCCATCAACTCAGCCGCCATCCGCTTTGCGGCCTCACTCGGCCTAGAAACGAAAACGGGGAGCCATAAGGCCCCCCGATCTATTTTGATTAGCTAAGAAATCACACTTTCAGGATCGACCGACCCGCATATTCTGCGGTGTCGCCCAGCATTTCTTCGATCCGGATCAGTTGGTTATACTTCGCAAGCCGGTCGGAGCGTGCCAGCGATCCTGTCTTGATCTGTCCGCAGTTTGTCGCCACCGCCAAATCAGCAATCGTCGCGTCTTCGGTCTCGCCGGAACGGTGCGACATGACATTGGTGTAACGTGCACGATGGGCCATATCGACGGCTTTCAGGGTCTCTGTCAGGGAGCCAATCTGGTTGACCTTCACCAGCATCGAATTGGCCACACCTGCCTTGATCCCTTCTGCAAGACGCGCGGGGTTGGTTACAAACAAATCGTCACCCACCAATTGCACCTTGTCACCCAGCATCTCGGTCAGGATTTTCCAGCCCTCCCAATCGTCTTCGCTCATGCCATCTTCAATCGAAATGATTGGATAGTCAGCGCAGAGTTTGGCCAGATAAGCGGCATTTTCAGCCGAGGTGAGCGACAGGCCTTCGCCTTTCATCTCGTATTTGCCGTTCTTGAAATATTCCGTCGAGGCGCAATCAAGGGCCAGATAAATGTCTTTACCCGGTGTATAGCCTGCCTTTTCGATGGACTTCAGGATCAGATCAAGCGCGGCAGTCGTCGACGCGATATTAGGTGCAAAGCCCCCCTCATCCCCCAAACCCGTCGACAGGCCTTGCGCGGTAAGCTCTTTTTTCAGCGTATGGAACACTTCCGAACCCATCCGGACTGCGTCGCGAATATTCTCAGCAGAGACGGGCATGATCATGAATTCTTGGATATCGATCGGATTGTCGGCATGCTCGCCGCCATTGATGATATTCATCATCGGCACTGGCAAAACCCGTGCCGAGGTGCCGCCGATATAGCGAAAGAGGGGTTGCGCGGTGTAGTCTGCGGCGGCCTTTGCCACAGCCAAAGAAACACCCAAAATCGCATTTGCTCCCAGACGCGCTTTGTTCGGGGTGCCATCCAATTCGATCATCGCCATGTCGATGGCAACTTGCTCCGTGACGTCAAAGCCCAAGATGGCCTCAGCGATTTCGCCGTTAACGGCCGCACAGGCTTCCAAAACGCCCTTACCCAAATAGCGCGCTTTGTCACCATCACGCTTTTCCACGGCCTCATGTGCGCCTGTCGACGCCCCCGATGGCACGGCGGCCCGACCCATGGTGCCATCCTCGAGGGTGACGTCCACTTCCACGGTCGGATTGCCCCGGCTGTCGAGGATTTCGCGGGCGTGAATGTCGATGATCGTGCTCATAAGAGGCTCCTTCACAGGGAAAATTCAGGGATTTATCGGCCTTCTAGGCGTGTCGGATCGTAAGGGGAAGGCTGTTTGCGCCAACGGTCCGGCGATTTCATCGCGCGCGCTTCAACTGCCGCTCCCGTAACAGCGCATAAAGCCCCGACCCGACAATTAAGGCCGACCCAATAAGGGTCATCGCATCGGGGGTTTCGGCGAAAAATGCCGTGCCGATGATCAGTGCAAACACAAGGCGCGAATAGCGAAATGAGGTTACGAAACTGACCTCGCCCAACCGCATGGCACCAACAATCGCGTAATATCCAAACAGCGCGCACCCCAGCGCCGCCGCCATCGTGCCAACCTGCCAGCCCACCATTGCCACAGGCGGCGCACCGGTGAACCAAAACAAAAATAATCCCGCCGGGATCAGCGTTGAAAATCCCCATGTCGACAGTTGAAACGAAGTTACCGATGATTTGACGACCCGCGTTGCCAGATCGCGCAAGGCCAGTCCGATTACTGCGACGACGGCGAAAAGTGACAATGGATCAAAGGCTTCTGTTCCGGGACGCACAATCAGCAACACGCCGAAGAACCCCACTAGAATCGCCGCCCAACGTCTCCAGCCAACCTTCTCCCCCAAGAAAAGCGCCGCCCCCAACGTGACCGCCAAAGGGTTCGCTTGGAATATCGCCGAGGCCGAGGAAATTGGCGTCAGCGCAATTGCTGTCACAAAGCCCAAAGTGCCGACGATCTCTCCGATATTTCGCAAAACCACGGCACGCGCCCAAAACAGCGGTGAAAACACCGCCTCACCCCGTGCACGTGCCACCAATCCGAAAACCGTTGCGCCACCGACCCCAAGGATAAACAGAATTTGACCCAAAGGCACTCCGGATTGAGAGAGCCATTTGATGAACATGTCCTCTATGGAAAAGAAGGCCATAGCGGCCACCATCAGTGCCGCGCCGCGCATATTTTCCATGCAAGCTCTCCTACTTTGCCTCACCGGGTTAACGGCGCGGCGCAGCGCTCACAAGCCCCGGCACGGGTCAGGTGCCATGCGCCTGAAACATAGCGGGAATAGCTCCGAGCCCTCGGTTAGGTCTTGCGTATCCGAACGCCATATAGCTCGAGCCGATGGCCTTTGAGTTGAAATCCAAGCTTTTGCGCGATTTTTTCCTGCAAGGCTTCAATTTCGGGATCACAAAACTCGATCACTTCGCCTGTGGCAATATCGATCAAATGGTCATGATGGTCGCGGTCTGCATCCTCATAACGCGCCCGACCGTCGCCAAACTCCAAGCGATCCAAAATGCCCGCCTCTTCGAACAGCTTGACGGTGCGATAAACCGTCGCCAGCGAAATATTGGGATCAATCGCAGAGGCGCGCGCGTAAAGCTCTTCCACATGTGGATGATCGTCGGACCCCTCCAAAACAGCCGCAATCGTCCGGCGCTGCTCGGTCATCCGCAATCCACGGGATTCGCAACGGGCGATAATGGTTTCAGTCATCCAATGGCTCCCCCAGATCAATAGCCTCACACCACAGCAAGGTTGCGCGATGCTATAGCCACGCAGCCGACCCATTTCTACCCATCCTGACGCGGACAGTTGACTTTGTCGCGACTTATCCCCATGTGACGCATATCGACGTTCCTGCCGCGTGAGCAGGTGGCGAGCAGGGCGGGAGCGCCCGAAGGCTTGCGGAACGCCGATGAGTTTTCCCGACATCACGCGTGGGAGAGACGGACGGACACCCGGCGGGCATGCGGCCCAATCCGGGGGAGGGCCGCCCGAACCCATGCAGGCACCGCGCATCGCGGGGCCTTTGGTCTGCGCGTTTTGCGAGGGCCGGAAAGAGTAGACGATATGACAAGTTTTGCTGAAATGGGCCTTTCTGAGGCTATCTGCGCTCGCGCAACCCGGGGCGGCATCACCGAGCCGACCCCGATCCAAGCCGGGGCAATCCCTGCCGCTCTCGAAGGGCGCGACGTAATGGGGCTGGCCAAAACAGGCACTGGTAAAACGCTGGCCTTTGGCCTGCCATTGATCCAACGCCTGAGTGCTGATCCCACTCGCCCGACACCGAAATCCGCCCGCGCCTTGATCTTGGCCCCCACCCGCGAGCTGGTGCGCCAGATCGAATCCTCGCTCAAGGTATTCACCGACGGCACAAAAATACGCGTCACTTCGATTGTGGGCGGTGTCGGCATGTCTCCCCAAGAACGCGCCATGTCGCAGGGTGTTGATATTCTCGTCGCCACTCCGGGGCGCCTGATGGATCTTATCAGCCGCCGTTCGGTCAATCTGAACGGCTGTGGCTTCCTCGTCCTTGATGAGGCAGACCAGATGCTCGACATGGGCTTCATCCATGCGCTCCGTAAGATTGCGGCTCTGCTGCCCAAAGCGCGCCAAACCATGCTCTTCTCGGCCACAATGCCGAAACAGATGGAAGAAATCGCTGCCGCCTATCTCTTCAACCCGCTCAAAGTGCAGGTAAACCCGCCCGGTCAAGCTGCGGAAAAGGTCGAGCAGGAAGTCCATTTCGTGGCCAAGTCAGTCAAGATTGACCTGCTTATTGAACATCTCGACGCGCATCGTGATGAACTTGCGCTGGTCTTTGGCCGCACCAAACATGGCATGGAAAAGCTATCGAAAATTCTTGAAAACAAGGGTTTCGCTTGTGCGGCCATCCATGGCAACAAGAGCCAAGGCCAACGCGAGCGCGCGCTGGCGGCGTTCCGGGCAGGCGAATTGCGGGTGCTGGTGGCCACAGATGTCGCGGCGCGCGGCCTCGATATTCCCGAAGTGCGTCATGTGTATAACTTCGAGTTGCCGAACGTGCCCGAATCTTATGTGCACCGCATCGGCCGCACCGCGCGCGCCGGACGCGCGGGCAAAGCCATCGCCTATTGCGCGCCAGAGGAAATGGCGGAATTGCGCGATATCGAAAAGGTATTAAAAGCCAAGATCCCCGTCGCCTCAGGCCGCCCATGGAGCGAGGTTGCCCCGCCCTCCGGGCCCGCAACCCGCGCCCCCGGTGCAACGCGTCGCCCCGGAACAAAACCTGCGAGCAAGGGCCGTGGTCCCGCTAAACCCGCCCAAGAGGGCGCCGGCCAAGGGGCGGGCAAGCCCCGTCGCCGTCGCGGTCGGGGCTCCAAGCCGGGTATCGCTGCCCAAGCCTGATCCGATTGGCACAAAATACAAAAACGGGCGCCCACAAACGCCCGTTTTTTGTTATAAAATCATAGAGTTAGGAATTGCCGCGCCCGGAAAACCTATGTGCATCCGCAGCCGCGCGGCGGATCGCGTTCGATTTATGCACAGTCTCCATATATTCCGCTTCTGGATCGCTATCATAGACCACGCCTCCGCCCGCCTGAATATAAAGCTTTTCATCCTTCACCAAGGCGGTGCGAAGCGCGATACACATATCCATATCGCCATTCGCGCTGAAATAGCCCACGCCGCCGCCATAAACGCCGCGCTTTTCAGGCTCTAATTCGTCGATGATTTCCATGGCCCGCACTTTTGGCGCCCCGGAAACGGTGCCAGCAGGCAGTCCCGCCAAAAGCGCGGAAAGCGCGTCCTCGCCCTCGGCCAGTTCACCCACAACGTTCGAGACGATATGCATCACATGGCTATAGCGCTCGACCACAAATTTCTCGGTGGGCTTGACCGTGCCGATCCTTGCCACCCGGCCCACATCATTGCGCCCCAGATCAAGCAGCATCAGATGTTCGGCCAGTTCTTTTTGATCCGCCATCAGATCAAGTTCATTGGCCCGATCCTGCTCAGGCGTTGCCCCGCGTGGTCGGGTGCCGGCAATCGGGCGAATGGTGACTTCTTGGCCAAACACCCGCACCAAAATCTCCGGGCTTGCCCCGATCACCTGAAAACCACCAAAGTTGAAATAAAACATGAAAGGCGACGGGTTTGTCCGCCGCAATGAACGGTAGAGCGTGAAGGGGGGCAGCGGGAAATCCTGCGTCCAACGCTGCGAGGGCACCACCTGAAAAATGTCACCGGCCCGGATGTAGTCTTTCGCCTTAATGACGGCCGCGTGATAATCCTCACGGCTGAAGTTGGATACTGGCGGCGAAATCTCTCGCGCTTCGCCCAGATCACGCCGAGCTTCAGGCAGGCCGCGCTCCAAATCACGGACCGCATCCATCACCCGCTCGGCAGCCTGTGCGTAGGCGGCACGCGCGTTCTGTCCCGGCTGCGCCCAAGCTGGCGAGACGACTGTGACTTCACCCTTCACGCCATCGAGCACCGCAATCACAGTTGGCCGCATCATCACCGCATCTGGCAGGCCCAATGGGTCTGGGTTGATGTTGGGCAAGTCCTCCACCAGCCGGATCATGTCATAGCCGAGATAGCCAAACAAACCAGCCGAAGCCGCAGGCAGGTCTGCGGGCAGGTCTACCTTACTTTCGGCAATGAGCGCGCGCAGATTGTCCAAAGGCGCCCCGACTTGCGGCTCAAAAGCTTCGCCGTCAAATCGGGCCGAACGGTTGATCCGGCTGGCTTGGCCATGGCACTGCCAGATCAGATCAGGCTTCATTCCAATAATCGAATACCGCCCGCGCACCTCGCCGCCGGTCACCGACTCAAGCACAAATGCGTCCTTGGCCGCACCCGTCATCTTCAGCATCAAAGAGACAGGCGTATCAAGATCAGCCGCCAGCCGGGCATAAACCACTTGGTTTTGCCCCTTGGCATGGAGGTCGGCAAAAACGTCAAAGCTCGGGGTCAATTCCATCTCGTCGCGCCGTTATTGAAAGTTGGCATGCACCGCGTTGATCGCGGCTTGATCGAGGCTGACACCGGCACGGCGCTGAATATCGACGGCAAAAGCGCCGTAGATGTCTTGCTGCAATCCTCCCGACGCTTGGCCGGACACAGTCGCGCGCAGGGCTGCCACTTGCGGATTGGCCTCATCGGGGGGCAGGGCCGCGTTCATCCGCACGATCCAAGCGGCTCCAAAGGCCGTGACAACAGAAACCTCGTTTGGCGTCATGGCGAACACTCGCGTCATGAAATCGGGCGGAGTGCCCAGCATAGAGGCTGCGCGTGTGGCACCGGGTTCCACATTGGTCGTCAACCCCATCATCTCAAAGGTTGCCCCTTCCAAGAGGCGCGGCACCAGTGTCTCGGCATAAGTCCGCAGTGCTGTCTCTGTGCGATCCGCTTCCCACAGGGCCTGTACCCGCTCCTTCACCTCGTCCAGCGCGTAGGGGCGCTCGGCAATTTCTTCCTCCAGACGCAGCGCGAAAATCCCGCCATCATCAAGCACGACAACCTTGGGGTAATCTCCCGCCTCCGCATCGCGCGCGGCATCGTTGAACGCGGGATAGCCCGCAATCGCCTCGCTTTGATCTTCATGCCAGTCAATTGTTGCAAGCTTCAGGTCGGTCTCAGCGGCGATTTCTTCCAATGTAGCACCGCCAGCAAGCATATCGTCGATGGTTTGAATATCTCCCTCGATCTGGCGACGCGCCCGATCCATGGCCAATTCTGCACGCAGATCCGGCAGGGCTTCTTCAAATGTCACCGTCTCTTCCGATAGCACACCGTTCATCCGAAACAGAGCTGGCCCAATCGCCGTGTCAAACGGGCCCACCACTTGGCCAGCATCCGCGTTAAACACCGCGTCTGCGGCCGCGCCTAGGGCAGGGCGGTCGATATCGCCCAAATCGACGTCATCCAGCGTCAGTCCCCGCGCGGTCACAACCTCATCAAAGGTGGTTTCATCTGTTTCGATCCGCACCTTCTCGGCTTCGGCCTCACCCGCTGTGGCAAAAGCCAACCGCTCAACAAGGCGCCGCTCGGGCTTCATGAACTCGTCTTTGCGGTCATCGTAAAGGGCGCGCAACGCGGCCTCATCCACCTCAACCTGATCCAAGATCATATCAGGGGTCAGCCACACATAGGTGAAGCGACGCATTGCCGGGGCTTTGAACAAATCCTGATGCGCGTCGAAATAGGCCGTCAGATCCGCTTCGGTTGCTTCTGGCAATACCTCGGGCAGGTTGTCGGGTGTCAGGCGCGTATACTCGAATGCCCGGCGCGCCGCCGCATAATTGACCACCGCATCGGTGTAGCCTTTGGGCATCTCAATGCCAGAGGCAATGGCAGCCTGCATGAGCGAGCGCGCAGCATCCGCGCGCACCCGTGTCTCAAACTCAGCCTCCGACCAGCCGTTTTGATCAAGGGTGAATCGATACGCTTCACGGTCAAATTTGCCATCAATCCCTTTGAACGCGGAAATTGCGGTCAATTCCCGAGCAAGGTTTTCATCGCCAATCGACAGGCCTGCGGCGTCCGTTTCGTGATCCAGCGCCGCTTGACCCACCAAGCGTCCCAATGCGGCCCGATCCACCCCAAATTCACGTGCCTGCGCGAAAGAGAAAGGTTGTTTGGTCTGAGCCTCAATGGCGCGGATATCCTCTTGCAAGGCGCGCGCATAATCATCGACAGAAATGTCCTGAGTGCCAACCGATCCGACCGAACGGATCGTGCCAGAGAGCCCTGTAATACCAAAACCGCCAAGTCCGAGGATCAACAGGCCCATCAAAGCCCAGATCACCATCTTGCCAATTCCGCCTGATTTCTTGCTCGACATCCCGAAACCTCCCTTGGGGGTTGTTTCAGGTTCTCTAGTCGGAGCGGGCTTCGGGGGCAAGGGGCAGGTCTAGGGCGGCGAGCCGCGCAAAGAGTTCCGCAATCCCCGAAGCATCAATATTTGCAAAGGCAATCCGCAATCCCCGGGCACCAAACGCGTCACCTTGCGGGGCAAACATTGTGCCGGGCAGGGCCAGAATGGCCGACTCTCGCACCATGGTCTTTGCCAAAGTATCCGACGACATATCAAACGGGTGCTCTACCCAAGCGAAATAGGCCCCACATCCCAAAAGGCGCCACCCTTTCGCCGCCAAGAGGGGAAATCCCGCCTCAATAGCCGCGCGTCGCGCTAAAATCTCGTCGCGCTCTCCTGCGAGGAACTGCCCGAGGTTCTTCATCCCCCAAAGCGCAGCATATTGCGCGATCTGGTTTGGGCAGATTGTGACCGTATCGAGAAACTTCTCGACCTCAGACAGCAACCATGGCCCCGCCACCATCGCCCCCACCCGGTGCCCGGTCAGGCGATAGGCCTTAGAGAAAGAGTAGAGCTGGATCAGGGTATCGGACCAATCCGGGCGGCTCAAAAGGTCATGTGGCGCGCCAGATCGGCTGTCAAAATCGCGATAGGTCTCATCCACAATCAACTTGAGCCCGTGGGCGCGGGCAAGATCATAGAAGGCACCCACGAGGTCTGCTGGATATTCGACACCGGCTGGATTGTTGGGGGTGACCAAAACAATCGCGCGCGTGCGCGGCGTGATCCGCGCCGCCGCATCCTCAATCCGCGGTAACAGACCGGGGCCCGGCGGGATCGGCACCGCGGTAACACCAGTCATGTCCAGCCACATTTTATGATTGAAATACCAAGGAGTTGGAAGGAGAACTTCATCTCCTTCCGTGGTCAGCGTCTCGATGGCTGCACAAAAAGCCTGATTGCACCCCGAGGTGATGCAGACATTTTCCGCAGATAATGCGCCCCCGTAAGCTTGCGAAAACTGCAACGCCACCTCTGCGCGCAAGTCCGGCAAGCCAAGAACAGGGCCATAAAGATGAGCAGAAGGAACCTCCAAGGCCACCCGCGCCATCTCTTGGCGCATTGCCTGTGGTGGTGGTTCAACAGGCGCCGCTTGACTGACATTCAGCAAAGGCTTTTGCGGTGTGAAAGTGATCCCATCAAGCCAGCGACGGGCTTCCATGACAGGAGGGGAAAAGGTGGCAGCGGTGCGGGTGGTGCTCATACTCTCGCCTCATGCAGACTAGAGAGGACCGGGGCGCTGCCCCGGACCCCGGGATATTTGGGCACATATGAAAGGGATCAGCGTTTGAGCGCGTGATCTAGCTTGCTCAAGAACATGTCGGCTTCTGCTTTTTGCAGGATCAGGGGGGGGCGGATTTTGAGCGTGTGGCCTTTGGGGCCGGTGGCCGAAATCAGCACCCCCGCATCGCG
>OCVQ010000995.1_pt1 | contig 23324 bp, 47 predicted proteins | sample 1539061 | NCBI WGS metagenome assembly OCVQ01 (sample SAMEA3355526, study PRJEB22509) | marine metagenome | biome: marine; feature: river plume; material: water | place: USA | collected 2010-08-08 | depth 0.5 m | reverse complement strand
CTCTTAGTTTAGTTTCAAAGTACATATGATCCTTACTTGTATGCTTACCATCATAATGGATAAATTCTATAATTGCTATAGTTTTTTCAATCATCTTTGTTTTGGTTTTTAAGTTTACCAATTTTTTCACTTAGTATAGTAATAGTTTTATATGCCTCTTTTTGCTTTTCCATTAAATAGTTATACTCTGATTCTAATTTTATTTTTTCCCTTTTATGAACATTTGTTATATATGTATCAGAATAGGATAATGTAATAAAATAAAGTAAGGCAATAATCATACATACTCGATCCCAATTATTTTTTATTTTATCACTCATTTTTGTTTTCGTTTAATTCGTTTAACATATACCCAAAATATTAGAAATTTTATATGGAAAAACTGATAAGTGTTATCCCGTAGTTTTATACTATGCCATACTATACTAGGAGTGATATGAATTACTTTAACTTTACCTCCAAGCTTATATGTTATGTCAAATCTAATCTTCATTATAAATTAATTTGATAATGGTGCTTTAATTGTTTCATGGTGACTATATCCATGAACAGTATAGTCAAACTCCCCGTTAAGAGTATCGACGTTTGTTATATCTAACTTAGGTAACTTCATTGGCTGTCTAGACAATTGTTCTTTTGCTTGATTAATATGATTAGAATATAAATGGACATCTCCTAAATTACCAATTAACTCATCAGGAACCATATTAACTTCTTTAGCTATGATTTCAAGTAGTAAACCATACGATGCAATGTTGAATGGTAAACCTAAGAATGTATCTACTGAACGTTGATTCCACATTAGAGAAATTGCTTTGGTTGGTATATTATATTGATTAAGCCAATAAGTTATAATTGGGGTTGTAAATGGACTAAGATCGCCATATTCACTAAATATCTCTTTATCTAATGTATTTCTAGCAATTTCTACTCTTTCCTTCCAATCCAACTCTCTAGTATAAACTTGAAATCCATAATGACAAGGTGGTAGAGTCATTTTATCTAATTCACCTACATTCCAAGCATTAACCATCAATCTTCTTGAATCTGGATTTGTTTTGAGTTGTTCTATTAGATTTTTGATCTGATCAATTCCATTGTACATCATATATGATACGCCATCTGCATATGTATCTTCCTCTACCCATCTTCTCCACTGTTTACCGTAGATTGGACCTAGGTCTCCCCACTTCTTAGCAAACTCATCATCGGTTTTGATTTTCTCAATGAATTCTTGTTGAGATAACATATCAATGTCTACTGCATTGCATATCATAAGTTGATATCTTTTATAAGCATCACCATTCCAGATATTGCAATTGTTATCAACAAGGTATTTGATGTTGGTATCTCCTTTAAGGAACCATTTTAACTCAGTTGCAATAATTTTCATTGGCATCCTTTTTGTTGTTAATAAAGGAAATCCATTTTGCATATCATGTCTTATCTGTCTACCAAATACGGATCGAGTACCAGTTCCCGTACGATCGTCTTTATTGACTCCGTTGTCTAATATATCTTTAAGTAACTTTAAGTAATCTGATTCTATATTTGATTTCATATCATGATACTATTAATTCTTATTTATTTTCAGGATCTTGTTTGTACCAATTTGGATTTGGTAATCCTGAATAATGATCCCACAATTCTTTTTCTACTAAGTCTCTAGCATCATAGTCATTAGTCGTAGTGTTAACTACCTCTACTATGTCTTTTGCTATATCCTTTATTTCTTTTGTTTTACTCACCTCGATCTAGTTTATCTAACACTAACAACCAATTTTCTTTACACTCATTTAATGCCATATCATATAGATCATAATGTGTTTTCTTTGGATACTGTATTTTGTATTTGTGAATTAGTTCCATTACATCATCATAATAACCTCTATCATAGGCATCGAATAATCTGCCTTCAAGTCGATCTTCGTTTGTCATTGTGTTAATTAAGTATAGTTTTTCCTAAAATTAATGGTGAGCCATCTTTGTGTACATATATTCTGAAATGACTATCCATATCTTTGATAATTAATTCTTTACCAACATATGATTTATAATTTTTATAAACATATTCTTTTACTTGTTCAACAACATCTTTGTTCATACTATTTACCAAATTTATTTTTCTATTAATTCATATGTGCAATAAGGCTCATTAACACCATCTTCATTATAACGATTGGTTACAATTTCATAACACCAGCCTATATCATCTACATAAACTTCTTCCATAACTATCTGTATAATGTTACAACATTTCCAAAATTTTCTTCAAACACCTGCAATAAATGCTCATAGTCTGATGATTGCATTTCGTTAATAATTGATTCTCCATCAAGTTCCAATTGGCGAGCTAACGTCATCGCAGTACCCATTAAATAAAATGCATTACCATCGGGACCAGTAAGGTCAATTTCAATACCTCTGTCAGAAATACTATTTTTTGATTTAATCATGATCTAATTCGTATTCTGCTAACATTGACCCTAGCAATTGATTTTCGTCTTCTAGTAATTTAATATACCCTGCATCATTAATACTAGGTATTGTAATACTAGGTATTGTCACCATAGCACTACCGCGTCCATTAGTATATATTACAAACTTGTATCCATCCATTTTAAAGGTTTGTATATACCTTGGGTCAGTGCCACTCTTATAACATTTGATATCAATCATTTCTGCCTTGCCCCATATTTCATCTCGTTTCTGTGCTTTTTCTATTTTGTTTCCACACCCTACCAATAACAGTGATGTTACTATAATTATATTCTTAATCATTGGTCTCTGAATTTAATTTATCTTCTTCAATCTGTTTTTGTTGCAAATCAAACTCATAACGTGTTACAATAAAATCTCTTTGCATTCTACTCCGATTTGAAGTTTTTGCTTGAACTAATAGATATTCTGCAGATAATTCATCATCGCTTAATTCTGCAATCTCTCGTTGACTCGGTGTCATGAATTTTCTAGGATCAAATTGACTTTGCAATTGCTCCATGATTTTTTGGAGTTGCTCGTCATCTGGCATTTGTGTTTCTTCCATTTTTATAATCTTTAATTTATATTAATATAATAGTGAAATATATTATTAAATCCAACCTATAAAGCCCAGACCGATGAAAGATTTCTGTTAAGTCCATTATTATCATCCATACCATAACCAATAAGCCACTCATCTCCAATTGTAAATGCGTGATATGAATTCTGATTAGGAACTGGTGACATATCTCTAATAACTAGTGTTACAATTGAAATTGAAGCAGGTTTTTTAACTTCCAGATATTCTATAACTGCTTTCATAGTATTGCCAGTGTCATATATATCATCTACAATGTATACATGTTTACCTTTAACTGGTATCTCTAGATCTTTAGTAATTTGTATATCACCTTGTTTCTTTTTACTTATATATGACTTAACACGCATAAAATCACATTCTATATCAATTGGCATAGATCTGACCAAGTCACTGTAAAAGTTAAAACAACCATTAAGTAATCCTACCATTACAATTGGTGTTTTGTCTCCTCTATGATTGTCTGATATTTGTTTACCTATAATTTTTGTTTGGATATCGATATCCTTGGCGTTAATTAATTCTCTCATTTAAATTTACTTTTTACTTTTTCTGATATTGGAATAGAATCTCCATTTTCGTCTATTCTTACAAATGTAATATTCGTTGATAATATAACAGATTGCTTACCAGAATATACATTATGAGATCTGGCTTCCATATACATTGTTATCGAAGTGGTTCCTATTTTATCTACTTTGCTATAGATTTTAATCATTTGGCCTTCTTTAGCTGCTTTCTTAAAGATACATTCATCTATTTTAACAGTAACCATTCGAGGAGTATCACATACTTCCATAGCGTATGCGGCCGCAGATGCATCTAACCAGGCTAATAATTTTCCTCCGAATAAATTAGCATGGAATCCTAAATCACTTTTCTTTATGGGGTGGGTTGATATTAATTGCATTAGAATAATAATGTTAAATAATAAGCTAACTTGTATCCTCCAAAGGCACCTAATGCAGTTGGTACTGGAAACACTATAAACTTACCTAATGTTGTAACATATTTTGCTCGATTCACTACTCTTCCTAGAAAGAAATAATATATCATATAACCTAGCAATACTAGGATATCAACTCGCTCTGCTATGAATACTACTAAGATTGCTCCTAATAACCCAAACAAAAAATTATCTAATACTGCTTTAGATAACTCTGTTGTCGATGTTTGTCTATATTCTTCTTGTATTTTTTTAAGACTCATTTATTATTTTTTTTCTTCCAATCATCTGCTATTATTCCTACTACTAGTAATGCAATTGCAAACACTAATACCGCGTATTCTATTCCATTCATAACTTATTAATTTCTATACATATTAACAAATAATAATCTAGCAAATTTCAAATCAGTTACTCGATTCAATTTAAGACCATATGTTTTGGCAATCGGTTGCAATAATTTGATTCCTTCGGTAACTGTCATTTTGCCTATATCCATACTATTTTTCATGTTTTATATGTTTTTGTTTATACTTATCTCTAAATTCTTTATCATGTATATATTGGCGTAGAATTACTATATCATTAAAAAAAATCCATAATTGTACACTTGTATACATTGCTAATATGATTGGTATTATACCCCACAACATAGTTGGTTGGAATACGCCACATCCAGTTAGTATTACTAATAAAACTGCTGATATGTTCAATGCGATAAATAAATAAAACTGAAGCTTTCGCCTTCGGATCCATTTTCGATTCTCACGTTTAAATGAATACTGCGGAATATTATGAAAATCGCTCATTGCCTAACATGTATTGTAATACGGCTTCTGGAATACCAAATTGTGTATATTGATCTAATTTAGCTAATGCCTGAGTCATATCTTGTGCTATAATTGGAATTCTGTTAATTTGACTTTTATTCATGAATATACATTCATATATTAGATTATCTTTTACTTTAGATGTTCCTATCAATTTGATTTCCATTACAGCAACATCTCTTCCCATATATTCGAGAGATCTTATTAACTCGCTATTTTCTTTTTTATATTTTTTCTTGATCATCGGTCTTACTAACTAATCTTATTTAATTTGTTATCTAAAATATTTTGTATTTTTTCAATTCCAATTTCATGATGTGATGTTATCGTATATTGAATTTTGAAAAGCTGAATAATCTTTCTTGTTGTAGTTATATGATCTACTGTATTGCATGACTCAGCAATCAATCTGATCCAATTTAATATTGTAGTAGCATTATTATCTGATTTCATATTATCTATAATAACTATATCGTATTGTGTCTATACAATGAAAATCAATTGATTTTATATAATTACATTTCATTAATCCGTCATGGCCAAGTTCGTGATGATGTGAAGATGGAATTGTTAATGTGTATTCATATATATCTTCTACGAATATTTCTTTATTTATTGAACATGACATTGACATAACTAATACAACAATCAATAAAATCAAATTTTTCATTAAATTATATCTTTAAATTATATTAATATAATATATAAAAACTATGACATATCCAAATTTTAATTATTACTATCAATCAAGGTAAACTCTTCGTTATAGTTGCCTGGCTTATCTCTAACTAAATCGAAATCCAAATCATACAACCAGTCTGGTTCTTCGGCATCACCATTTAATTCTAATGTAGCTTCAAATTCTCGATATTCCCGAGCTTGTTCATCTGTAATTTGGGCGTCATACCAAAACCAATCAGTTTGTGATATGAATTTTCTTATTATTTTCATTGTTTATTTAGTTTTAAACCAATTATTAAATCCTACTGTTTCTATGCTACTGTCAGGCTGTTTCTTTTTTAATTTAGAATTCGGGTTACCATTCTTTGGTTTCATAAACTGATCATATAATGACATCATTCTAGATCCCGATGGTTCCTTATAAGGCGTATGAGTCATTGTCTCATTGTAAAAATTCTTATTCGGCTTTATTGCTGACATCTGTTTTGGGTTTATTTATTTCTTCGAACTCCACCTCTTCAATTGTTTCACAAAAAAGGAAATGTGTTTGATTTTTTAATACATGATCCGCCCCACACCATTTCATATACAAATTAACGTATTTCATATCAGGTTGTTCCTCATATGATTTTGAAAAATGGTGTGTGGCTACTTGATCAAGTATTATATATGATTCGCCATTATGATTATATACTGGCCTTCTCATTACATCATTGGCATTGGTGGTTGTGGCATTTCGTCTGTGTTTTCATCAACTACAACACATTCTGTCATGATAATCATTGATGCTACAGATGCGGCATTTTCGATTGCCACTCTAGTTACTTTGGTTGGATCGATGATCCCTGCCTTTACCATATCACATTGATTATTAGCTCGAGCATCATATCCCATTCCAGGATCTAAACTATTCCAAATTACATCTCCATTTAATCCAGCATTAGATATAATAGTGTTAAATGGTGATTTAAGTGCGTCTAACACAATATCTCTACCCCACTCCTCATCTTTATTAGAAACATCTATACTACTAATATCGGTAAAGCTTCTCAATGCAACACCTCCGCCAGGAACAATTCCTTCTTCCACGGCTGCTCTAGTTGCTGCTAAGGCATCATCAACTCTATCTTTTTTCTCTTTCATCTCAACTTCACTAGGTGCGCCAATATACAATACAGCAACACCGCCTGATAGTTTTGCTAATCTTTCTTGTAGCTTTTCTTTTTCATAGTCAGATGTGCATGATTCAATTTGAGTTTTTATCTGATTAATACGTTCTTTGATCTCAGAAGCATCACCTTTACCATTAATAACAGTTGTCTTATCTTTATCAATTTCAACTTTCTCTGCGGAACCTAACATTGACATTGCGTCTTCATGATCTAGATCAATTCCCATTTGTTCACTAAATACTTTACCTCCGGTAAGTTTAGCCAAATCTTCCATATATTCTGATCTACTAGCTCCAAAACCTGGTGCTTTTACTGCTGCTACTTTAATTGATCCTCTAACACGATTGACTACTAGGGTTGACAATGCATCACCGTCTACATCTTCTGCAACAATAAGCAATGGCTTTCCTAGTTGAACAACTGGCTCCAATATTGGAAGTAACTCTTTCATTGAAGAGATTTTTTTATCAACTAATAATATTAAGACTTCTTCCATTTCAGTGATCATCTTCTCAGTGTTCGTAACGAAATATGGAGAAAGGTAACCTCTATCGAATTGCATTCCTTCAACAGTTTTCATTTCAGTCTCTGTTCCTTTTGCTTCTTCAACTGTAATGACACCGTCTTTACCAACAACTTTCATTGCTTCTGCAATCATGGTGCCAATTGCAGTATCGTTATTTGCTGAAATAGTTGCAATTTGTTGTATCTTTGTATTGTCAGACCCAACTGTTATAGATAACTCTTTAAGATATTCTACCACCTTGGTAACTGTTTTATCAATACCACGCTTTAAATCTATAGGATTCGCACCAGCTGCTACACTTTTCATTCCAGCTGCTACGATTGCTTGAGCTAGAACTGTTGCCGTTGTCGTGCCATCGCCAGCAATATCGGCTGTCTTCGAAGCAACCTCTTTTACCATTTGAGCACCTAAATTAGCAATTTCATCTTCTAATTCGATATCCTTTGCTACGGTAACACCATCCTTTGTGACGTGTGGAGTACCAAATTGTTTTCCAATAACTACATTTCTTCCCTTAGGACCTAAAGTTGTTTTCACTGCATCTGCTAATGTATCAACTCCTGATTTTAATCCGTTACGGGCGTCTGTATCAAATTTAATGATTTTTTTAGACATAACTTACTTTTTCTTTTTTTTTAGTTTATAACTTTTATATAAATATTACAATGCAATTAAACCTGCATATTTGATTAACATTTCTGTATTCTTCCAGGCATTACACCCAATTCTTTTACCTTTACCTATGAGTTGCATATCGGAATAAAAGTTAACGTCATAACAATTACCCGTTTTATCATAGTTTAAAATAGCATGTTCGAAGAATGTATCTGATTCTATAACGTATATACCATTAACCATTGGATGGTGAAATGATATAGTATCACATTTACCTTCTTTATTCTTCCCAATATTTTTAGCCGTTGCTGATGTCTTTCGAATTGCTAATTTTTTATGTTCATTTCGAATACCATTGTCAAATAAATGATCATATCCATCAGCATTAGCCACAAATCCTCTAGATCCAAAGTGGGTCTCTAGATATGGTAATACAACCTGCTCTGACATAATACCAGTATTAACTGATAATGATTCACCACTGTTTAGAAACAATTCAATCATTTCATCTGTTATATGCTCACTGATATATACTGGCATATTAACAACTCTACCGTTCTTCTGTATTCGATGTGTATTCATATTATTATGATTTTTCTAAGAATTTCGTATTCATTGTATTAGCTACTTGCAACATGTTCTTTGGATCTATATTAACTGCGTCAGCCCCGTACATATATTTAAAATCGCTTAAATCTTTATTGTATTCCGTTATAAAATATGATATAATGGACATTCCAGATTCTTTAAATCTTTTAATTATGTTTTTAGTATATGTTTTCGGATCCGAACTCCCATGATGACCTACATGGGTAGGAAATCCATCTGAATAATTAATAAATATCGATTCAACGCCTCGCTTATTCTCTGCTAATTTTTTCTCAATACTTTTAAATGCAACACCTTCTGGGGTACATCCGAATACTGTTAAATATTTGAACATCTTTTTTATCTTGACCATATTATCAACAGCTGAGTCATATGCTATAATAGTGGTTGCTCGATCTTGACCCTTTCCCCCAACATGAGATGTTCCCCGTATAGATATTTGTACTCGTATGCCGGTTGTCATTGAAGCTGCCTGTGCTATTGCTACGGCTGATGTTAATGCATTTCTGAATTTGTGACCCCACATTGACCCAGATGCATCAATTGATATGTGAATAAAATAATCTTTATATCGATCAGTTACGATTCTATGAAATACATTGGTATTGTCATATCCTAATTGTGAAATTAAACGTCTATCAATCTTACCAGTTACTAGTCTTGTATGTTTAAGCGTTCGATTTTCATTTCTGGCCTTTAATTTTCTACCTAGAATCTTACCCAATCTAATACCTTCAGTTATATGATCATCATTTCTACCACTACCAAATATTTCAGGTAATTCTTGAATCATGTTTTTAGTTAACTTATTAATAATAATAGTATCAACAATATCAAGACCTAAATCAACTGACACAGTTTCTGTACCGGCTTCTTTAAATACACTCATCATATTAGCTTGTTTTTTACTCAATCGACCTTTTCTTTTTGGATTGCCATCTAAGAAGTCTTTTTGTTTTGCTAATGCATTGTCTAGAATTTTCTGCTGTCTGTCTGTTAATTGTACAACGTTATCAGCATTATTATTTACATTATCAATATCTGCATTATTTACAAGATCTTCTATGTCGCCATCAGTCAATGTATTATCTGGAGATTCGCATCCTGCTTGATTATTTTGTGTTTCTGACTTTTCATTACAAGTTGACTTATTACTATCTGCAGAATCACAACTATCAGTTTGTTGATTATTGGTATTCAAATGAGATCTGAGTTTCTTGAAGATATCACACGCTACATCTAGAGAGTCATTTGTATTTTTTAATCTAGAAATGTTCTTTAAATCAATTAAATCCCAAATATCTCTTAATAGTTCCAATTGATCTAAGTTACGATTTGTATTGGTAAAATTAATAATATGAAAAAAGTAATCATCAATAGTTTCTTTATTCTTTACTCCAGACTTTAATGCTTTATCAATTGCCCGATCATTGAAATATTTATCATACATTGATTCATAGTACATTCTATACCCAGGAGCTTTTGTATAAATCAAATAGTCTATTCTACGATCTTCAACCCAATTCAATAATGATTTAATAATATCTTCCTGCTCTTGAGTTAGATCAAAGTTTGGATCAACCCCACGCATCCTCACACTAGCAGCAAAGTTATGTAATAGCATAAAGTCGGTATGTGCTATATGTGATCCTTCATGTAATGCTAAACCAACTTCAGAATCAAAATTCTTACCATCTAGTTTAGTACCAATTACTACTGACTTTCCGTCTGTGTAACTGTTATCTGATCTTTGAAATTCTACTGGAATTTGCATCCCTGTTACAATATTAACAAAGTTTGCTATGGCCCGTTGAGTACCAGCTAACTTAGTATAGTCTAATCGATCATGTTCATCTTTAAATGTGCTATTATCCAAATCGCCTAACCAAAACGATGAAGCACCATTTGTGTACTTTAACTGTCCCATATCTTTATGTTTTATATATATAATATAAGAAAAAATAATTAAAAATCCAAAAAAAAAGAGAGGCTATTAACCTCTCCCTACACAGATTTAACTGCTCAGCTTTATTTGTGTCTTACTCTTTGGTGACCTTTTTTTTTGGTTCTTCCTTCTACAAATACCCGTTCGCTACCTTCGGGCTTGGTTTTTTTAATTGTTATTGTCTGACTCTGACTCTACATTGAATAAATCCGATTGATCCGTTGCTAAATGCTTTTGTATAACTTGCTTAACAAATGTTCGTTCCGAGTCAGCACCACCAGATGCGTCAAAGAATGGTAATACTGATACCTGTGTGGCTTCTGCTAAATCAAATCCGTCGGCTAATAACTCACAAATTCTAACTGTCATTCTAGTGGATATCATGGTTGACAGTTTACCTTCTTCTGATCTCCATTCTTTTCTTGTAGAGTCAGCAATATCTGCTACTGCTGATATTAGTGTCGATTCGATTTGTGGAAATCTTTTTGTTAACAACACAGACTCTTGTTCTAGCGATAAAATATCAACTTCAATAATTTCAAATCGATCCATTAATGCTCTATCTAATACTCGTGTCGATGTATACTCAGTACCAATATTAGCTGTGGCAATGAATGAAACACCTTTTGCTACTTTAATTATTGGCGCATTGACTGATTCGTCTAGTCTTAAATAACGCTGACCTTCATCTAATACTGTCATTAATATATTCCATGCTTCTGGATGTGCTCTGGATAGTTCGTCTAACAATATGATTGCATTCTCAGTTTCAATAGCTTTGACAAATGGTGACTTATCAAATATCGTTTCACCTTCTTTGAAATGTGTATTACCTATCAATGTGGATCTGGGATCTTGAGTTGCACCTAAATTAAAATAAAAGAATGGATTCTTAATTGCATCTGGTAATGATTTAGCGGCTTGAGTCTTACCACAACCAGCCGGTCCAACCATCATGATGTTTTTCCCTCGTATTGCTGATCTAACAAGATATTTCCATTTAGTATCAGACATTTCTAAGTTAGTTGGCTTAATAGATGGGGCATCTTTAATAAATGCTAATACCGGATCATCATTTTTTATATTTACTTTTGGAACATCAATAGTTTCTTCTGCAGGAATACTTGACATTTCAATACGCCTAGCTCTATGTGTCTCTGTGTTAAGTTCTAATGCTTGATTTGATTTTGCAGCCAACTCGATCATATCGTTACGAAACAAATTTGTAATAGTCGCTCCGGATTTTAGATCTTTAACAATAGTTTTACCATTTTCTTCTTTAATAATACCAATAATTTTTCCCATAACTCTAATTTAATTTATATATTAATATTATATATAAAAAATTGCAGTTATCCAAGTATTATTTTATGATTTTAATAAAAATAAGAACATATAACATTAGATTAATTGTATCTGGGTAACATACTATAAGATATAATCAAACTGTATTATACGATCGTTATTACCACTTTTTACAAGACCAATATCCTGCTGTAGTTTTATCTTTTTTCTGATCACACTTATGTCTAGCTCTAAAAGACTTACGTGCCTTTGGATTACTCTTACGAATTCGCATAGTTTTTTGTCCAGCTTTCTTTGCAGAGGTTCCACCATGTCCAAAGTTAACCTTTTTTACATTTCCTGTTTTAGGATCCTTTACATATACTTTAAACTTTTTCACATCACCACGCATTGGTTTGTTTAGTTTAACTTTACGGCCTCGATATTCAGCTTCATTAATGTCTGATGTTATTACCCCATCTCTGATATCTTCAAGCATTGTCTTAGCACATGATTCGCACATTTCACCTTCTTCGATTGATTCTACTTTAACACAGTTATTGACTTTAACTCCGCCTTTCATTTTTGTGCCGGCTTTTTTATATCCATCCCAACAATTAGGATCTAATCTTGTTTTACTCATTACAGGTCCTGTCTTATTCCTAGTTTAGGCAACATTGATCGCCATTTCTTTAAAATTGTATTTTTGTCTGTACCCGATATAACACCATTATTTACCCATATGTCTAAATATGAATTAACTACTTGAGCAAATGGTTGTTTTAATTTTTTTGCTTTATTATATAACCCTTGTATCATTGCCGGTTGTTCTTTTTGCAATAACCAATAATTATATGTTTCAATTTCACCTGATTGAATTTTATCTCTACGAGCCATATCCGATCTTAAATATTTTGATTGCATCACATTCCATCCACTCTGTGTTATGTGTTCTATTTCATGTCGTAACACATCTCTAAGATCCATTGCAATTTCTGATAATATTTTAGGATACTCTTCTGGATCTAATTCGAATCTAATTTCAATTAATGGTGGTGAATCTGCCTTTGCTGGATCCTTCGCACTATCATTATACGCATCGCCTCCATATCTATAATCATTAAATTTAGATATCCATTGTACTTTTAAGTTTATATAGAATTCTAATGGGATATCTGGAGCTTCAACTTCTTCAAAATATATATGAGCTTGATCATCCGAATCAATTTGAGGAACTGATTCATTTTCTGAATAATATATCTTTTCACCAGCAAATGTTCCATCATCAGAAGATACACATGAATAACTGTCTTTGACTATACTCAACAACGTATTAGACAGTTTGGTTACTAAGCTATCATACCGTCCCTCTACAATTAAATTTTTTAATGATATCATACAATAATAAATATCACTCTAACAAATTGTAGTTCCAATAATGTTCTTTTTCTTGATTGTAAGGATTTCCTGTTTGTTGATAGTAACAATTCATGCAAATCATTTGTAAATTTTCTATGCAGTGATTTGTTTCATCCCCATCGATATGATCTAATAGAAGTGGTACTGTATCATCTGTTATACGTCGTTCTTCATATCCGCAACTATTACATTTTTCTGGGAGTATTGCTAATGCTAAAAGTCGATTTCTCAATTTCCATGATGGATATTTTGGATGTTTTCCTGATAATATATTATCAATTGAATACATTCCACTATTAGCTTTAACTACATCTTTTGGTATTCCAACACCAAATTGATTTTTATGAAGCTCATATAAGGTTTTCCCAGTTTCTCGGTCCTTGTATAGTTTTGCATATTTCTTATAAGATGTAAATGATATTTTTAAGAATCGAGCAGCTGCAGCATTAGACTTTGTATTCTCCATAGCATATCGAATATCAGATTCTGGGATATCTAATGCACTACGACCTTTACCATATACATACTTATATTCTGACATTAATAGATTCCCCGTTCCTGTAAAAATGATACTGCAGATCTAACTGATGTATTGGTATCGAAAAGTTCTCTTAGTTCTGTTCTATACTTGCCTGTCCAATCGGTAAATGTAACTGGATATACACCACTCGCTTTTTTGACAGCGTCATACCAATAACTATATGATGGGTACTTGTCTGAGAATATCTGAGCTTCTGATCTATTGGCCATATGATCTAATTGATCTTTGAGTGGCCATAAATTAAAAGGAACACTGTCATCTTTTCTACGTGCTGGTAACTGTTCTTTATGTTTATTACGTCTCTCATTTCTGGTAATAAATTTATCCATTAAATTAATAGATCTATCTTTTGGCGATTCGCCGGTGTGTGCTGCTTTTTTACCCATCTGTTGGTTTATTTTTATTTGTTAATATAACTATTTTTTTCCAAGCATCCTCAGCTCGGTATATATACTTTTTAAACTTAATAACATTTTGCTGTGTTCTTGCAAGTTCTGCCCATTTCATGTTTCTATGATATGTTGCATGTAAAAATCCTATTCGTATTGTTCTAATAATCTTAAACATGTTTTTTGTATTTATTCATCGTAACTGTTAATCCTGTAGCTATTAATTTATTTTTTAGTCCAATACACATAGTATATTTATCTATAACTACAGAACACTTTTTATTACGATCTGTTATTAATGCACATTGATTTGCTTGGAATTCGTTATGACCACAGATTTCAATCAAGCAGTTTGTAACATGTTCAAAACTAATATTGGCGTCGTCATGCAATATTAGTTCCCATTTCCCTCTAGTACTTAATTGTTTTTTGGACATCTCTTATAATTGCACATTGTTCGTATAATTCTAATTCTGTTGCATATTCGAGTGATTCACTTAGAAACTCATTCTTTTTTTTCTTATCCCATGTACTCGGCCAAGTCCATGAATCATATTGCATGATATCTATAGACTCGATGAATATTGATTTGATATAATTTAAATTTGTATGATCTTCACCCATATATTATATATAATAATAAATATCAGGTTAATAACCAAATATTAATTATAGGTTATCATATATGGTTTGGGCAGACTCGGTTCTAGATTTTTTGCTTAATTTTAATTCAGCCGAACCCATTCTTTCAGATTTAGTTGCAAATCCCAATGCTTTCTCTTTTATTGTAGAACCTGACATTGCTCTTTTAAACATGGTAACTTCATAATTAGGACTATTCAATATACCCTTCGGTAAACCAGGTATTAATCCTTTATCTGGCGCACTATTACTTTTATATCCATTCTTTAATTCAACACGTAAGAACCAAATTTGAACTTGTGTTTCAGATATCTTTCTACCAATTAATTTAGCATATTGTTTTAATGCCTTTAAACGATCTCCTCTTAATTGAATAAGACCATATGCTCCAGACTCCGAACCAGCTGTTGGATTAAATGTCGATTCTGCCCACATATTTCCTACAATTGATGCAGCTTCGGATTTACTGAAACCAGATGAAATTAAATCATTAGCTAACGCAACACCAGTTGGTATATAACTTTCATTGTTAGCTAATGGATCATTTCCTTCACTTAATATGCTTTTAAGTTTAATCATTTTTTCTTTTTTCTTTTTTCAATTTAGGAGTATTATCATGTCCGCATTTATGGCATATGTATAAATCATCGCCACCATCTTTTATTTCCCAAGACCATGTACAGTTATCACATTCGATTTTATCGCCTACAATTGCTTCAAATAATATGTGTTTTAATTTAATCACAGTCTTTCCTCTACTACTTTCCAATCAATAACACGAAAAAAGTCATTAATATATGATCCTCGTTTACTTCGATGTTTTAAATAATATGCATGTTCCCACACATCCATTCCTAATACGGGAATACCACTACATCCAGAATCAATATAAGGATTGTCTTGATTTGCAGTACTACAAATTTCTAGTTTACCATTATCATTGCATAGCCATACCCATCCAGATCCGAATCTATCTAATCCAGCTTGTTTAAATTGTTCTTTGAATTCAGTAAAACTACCAAACGCATCGTCAATCATAGCTTTAAGTTTAGCACTAGGAGCTTTATAGTTAGGAGTCATATTTTCAAAATACAACAAATGATTTATGTAACCTCCACCATTATTTCTAACAGTGTCTTTCTTATAATGTTTTTTAAATATATCAATTGCACGATTTAAATAACCATGCTTATCAGAAGAGTATTTGAATTCTTTGCATGCAGCATTAAATTTATCAGTGTAGCCTTTATAATGTTTTTTATAATGCTCTTCCATTGTATCCGTATCAATAATTGGATTTAGTGCTGATAATTTATATGCCAATGGAAGTCGTTTAAAGTCTTGTTCTTTAGCTTCCGTCAAAATACTCATTAATTTCATTATTCGTCCTCTTTTGACTTAACAGAGTGTAATTTCTCCATTATCTTTTCATATTCTTTATATGTGATATTGGTAGCATCAATTGCTTCCATATATCCTTTAAGCCACTGCACAAATTCATGAGCAGTTATTTTTTCATATTCTGCCATCATTTACCTTTTTGTGAACTTTTCAATACACCAGTAAGTGTCATATCCATTGGTGTGTCATGCTTTGAGTTAGACTCCGCACCACGAACATAATGTGTCATATAATCTTTTACCTTGTTCATATAATCTGATGCTAATGTTATTTTAGCTTCTAACCACTCCGGTAAATCATCAGTTTCTTGAATCATGTTAGCTATATCCATTGCGTCTTCTGCACATTCTATAGCAGAATACTTTGCCATTTTGCCTTCACGTTCTTCGTGACCACAACCACAATCTTCTTCTAATTCTTTCATCATATTCCTTTTAGACTATTTTATAATTATTTTATTGGTCCGCCGCCAACCCATGCATCACACGTTCTAGCTCCTGCACATTTAAACCAAAAGAATTCGCAAAAACCTATATTTGCATTTTTAACTATTGTCTTACCATCTGATCCTATGGCTTTTTCAATCTTACTGAGTGTGGCTTTCTTTTGATCGAATGCTCCGCAATTTGAACACCTTGCTTTCTTAGCAGCTTCAACTGTAGTATTCCACAGCTCAGCTTTATCTTCCCAAAACTGTTTTGAGCCTTTCTCATCATCTGGATTAAGTGGCCCGTAACTATATTCTTTAATGGTTTGATTTCTATTCAATGTATTTAAATCTAAATCAGTAATAGAATCTTCAGGCTTTACTTTACTTTTACCTAATGACTTCTGTTTAGAAATTGCCGCTGGAGTATTATAAGAATCGGTTGACTCCAATATACTTTCCTTTAATATATGTTTTAATCTTTCCATTTTATATAAATATCAATTACTCCAAATAACGTTTTTAAACTTCTCTGGCGTTAAGTTAAAATAGTCGGTACGCCATTTAGTTTGTTCGAAAAAATCTAAATCATACCATTCGTCTTTAATGTTCCATAATGTCTTAGCAACATCATCCCAATCTTTTGATAATATGAATTCCTCAATTTCTAGTTTCTTGTCATGTATTGCATTATATTCAAATGAATCCCATTCATAGTGAAATACTTCAAATACAGCATCTTCTGATACGTAGTCAATTGATATGTCAATTCCCCACTTAGGTTTCATTTTAACTAGTTTGTATAGCATTGGATTTTTCTTTGCATATTGTTTTAACTGTTCTAATGCGTCTGCAGAAAATCCTTTTCTTTCAAATAGATCCGAATGATTTATATGAGCTCCATCTTTTTTATCCCAAAGAAACCAATCGTACCTTAAACAGTCTTCATGTCGTCGTTCTATAGGATTATAACCGTTTGGTAACAGGAATGATTGCTCCGCGCGGGTTAAATGATATCCATTCTGATCAAATAAGTCAACACTGTTAATGTCTAATAAGATTTTCGTATCGTCTGTTTTATTAGTATATGTTGATACTGAATTGAATTCTATATTAGATTTATGCAACTTGCTCCTTATTTATTATCATATTATGTTGCTCCAACACATACAAAAGTTACCCATCTACCGTCACTGAACCTAATACACATGAAAGTTCCACCAGCTGGTAGTGTAGCTGGATTGTTAGCTGATAGATTTGGTAGGAGTGAGTCTCCGTCTGCGGGATATATTTCCAGTGTTTTGTTGGTAACTGAATTATGTATTGTTATTGTTGTTCCTGTCTCTATACCAGTTGAATCTGGTAACTTAACTCCCTTAGTGTTATCTGCACCATTAACAAACACTATTGCTGATGCTGTAGAAATAGATGTTGCACTATCTTGGTTAGTACCAGCAGCAGTGATTGTTTGGGTTCGTGTAATGTATCTATGAGCAGCAATTTCGAATCCAGTTATAGATGGAACACCAGTAGCGCCAGTCTGGTTTTGTGCAAAGCTTGAACTTATGTTTCCTGATGCTGTTATGTTAGACGTAACAACCAATGATCCAGTTATCTGCAGGTTATTGGTAGTTGCATAATATGACCCAGTCTCAAGAAATATTCCAGAACTTCCACCAACTCCTGTTAATGCAGATCCATCGCCAGTAAATGAACCAGTAAATGAACCAGTTGCAACAACTTCGGTGGTAGCTGTTCCGTCTAGTGCGTCGATAATTCTAGTTATGTGTTCTGCTTTACTAGTTAATCCGTCTTGTATACCTGTTTTACTTATTGTTGCCATTTACTTTTCCTTTTTTATACATCGGCCAATTTTTGGTTTTATCATTAAGCCATTCTTGGCGTTTATCACAACCACAATCTTCATCTAATAATTGTGCGATACGTTCAGACAATTTGTCTAATCGTGTTGCTGACGTAATCTTTTTTATGCTGTCTCCTAATCCTCTAGACTCCATATATATCCTTAATATTTATCTGTTACTGGCCAATTGGCACTGATACTATCCGTTGGATTCTTACCCGGACCTTTTTTAAAATCTGTTTTATGATGATGTCCAGTTCCCCATGGTCCTCCATAGTCTGCCCAATTGCGCCTTCTGCCAAATGGTCCAGCAAAATCTTGTTCGGTCATCATGTTCATATCACTAAGACGAATTCTTAATTTTTTCAACAACGTGTTTTGCTCTGGAGTAACTGGTATTTCAAATACCTGACCTCCCGGATATCCATAATCATTATCCGGATGCATCATTTTTGTGTTACCTGTATCATCGATGCCTAAAACTTTATGTGGAACATTATTCATTGTTATGTTTCCACTAGGTATCATTGTGCATTTACCAGGATGATTTAATTGACCTTGTGGATCGGAAATAGCATTAGTATATTTCATTACCCGTTGCCATCCAGCATCGTCTAATATTTTTTGTTTACTCATATGAGCTGCTAATTCGTCTAATACGGTATCATACTGTTCTTCTACTACTTGTTCTACTTGTAGTTGACTCAGTGTTATCTGTTTGCTTAATTGTTTAATACGATCAAGTAATCCAGAATTACGTATTTTCTTAAATGCTAAATTTTCAACTGAATATTCTCCCTCAGCTTCTAATCCATTTTGTCGCATTTTATACAAACGTGTTAATATGCTTTCTAGTTTAGATTCTAATCTAGGATCTGTATCTGTTAACTTTTCTATTTCATATTCTATAGGATCTGCTTTTGATTGAATAAGTTCATCATCAACTGATATAATATCGGCAGAGGGTTGTTTTAACCATTCATTGGTCATTAATGAATATTGTCCTACAGATGCGTGTAATTGGTCGTTTTGATCTTGAGCATATAATTCAATATCCATTCCTTTGAATTTTAACGGATAGTTATTGTTCCATATGCTTTTCTTTGCCATCAAGTAATTTTTAACTAGGTGCAGATTATTGCCTACTGCTTGATAATTAATTACTACATGCAAATCAATGTCAGAATATTCTGTCCAATTATAGTTAGCATTACTACCAATAATCAGAACATCAAACACCTCTACTGTTTCTGGTAATTCTAAGAATTTATAAAATGCATCTGCGATACGCAAAAACTTTTCATTCAACCCCGGCTTAAGTTGATCTCCATCCCATAGCTTAGGATTTAGTGTGCTCTGTGTTTCATATTCGTTTAACATGATTATTCTTCGTCTTTTTGATATGTGTATTGTTCTGCCCCTAATGGTGGATACTCATCCATATCTGATAATTGAATTCCGTATGCATTTGCTGCTACATTTAATGTGTCTTTTGCTGCTTTACCTAATCCAACAACTGCATCGCGAGTTGCCTGCATACTTGCATATGTGCCAGGCATCGAACTTGCAACTGCCCATTTTGTTAATGGAACAATCCCAACTTTACCTAGATGTTCTGAACTTTCAAATCCCAATGTTTCGCCTGCCATCTGCATTTCATTCCAAATCCAATCCACATTTTTTGCAAATGATGTTTTTAATACATATGCTGTTTGTGACGATATAATCTTATTAGCGGTAGACTCTTTAAATGTGTTCCACAATATATTGTTGTTAGCAACAGCTTGGTTTGTTAATGTTTCACCAAACTCAGCAGCTAGCTTCTTATCTTTTGTAGCTAATGCCGCCATAAAGTCTTGAGTCTTAGTTGCTGATTGTAACATACCATCCCAATCAATCGATGTTCCATCTCGTTTCCATAATTTTTTTAGTTCCGGGGTACTTTTCATTGCGGCTTCAATTGAATCAAGATTTTTAGTGCTACCCTCTGCAGCTGCTTTATAAAAAGCCGCAAACTCTCTACGGACAGCTCTTCTTTGATTAACACCACCAAATTTGGTTAGAAATCCTAATTTTTCTGGACTACGTGCCGAATTCTTCACAAATCGTGCTTCGGTTTTAACTCCCATTGCAGCTAACTGTTTAGTTGGAAAAAATGGCATTTTCTTGATCCTAGGTAATAACCCAAATGTCAAGTAGTTTCCTACTGCCTTTGGTGTTTTCCATATTTTTGCACTAACTTCTGCGGTATCTTTAGCTATTTTAAGCTTTGAAGCCTCTTTAATAGCGTCGTCAAATCCCTTTGCGCCTTTAGACATTGTGATTCCTGCATTGTCAAGAGCTTTAGCTACGGCTGATCCACCGGGTATTACATCAGTAGGTACACCTTTTCCTGCTTTTCTCAGCAGATTCCCAAAACTACCAAATGCCTTTTCTATATCTCTTAATTGGCTAGCGGTAATTGCTTTAGTAGCTAACAATTTATCTGCAAGTTCTTTTATTGCTTTTGGATCTCCCTTGAGCCACCAACGACCAACTAAATTACTAGCTCCAACTTTACTAAGAATCTTTGAACCACCAATTGCTGTTTTTATGCCTTTAAATGCTCCTTTAACTCCTAGTGATATAACACTACCAACTACTGGTATTATGGCAATTAGTGATAAAAATCCTTCGAAATATTTTTCTCGCCAGAAATATATAACAGCATTAATAAGATCTAATGCATCTCCAATTACAGGAATTAGACCAGCAAAGTCTAATACTGTTTGCAATGTGTCTAACCATGGCATCTCTTTAGGTTTGTCAAATGTACTCTTTGGTTGTGCTGCATACGCTAAATTCTTAAACTTTCCAGATGCGTCAATAGTAGCTAACGGTTTACTGTCTGCCAAACTAATAATAGCTGCAGGATTTTTTGACATTATGGTTATAAGTTTTTTACTTTCGTCGTATTCATAACCAAAGCGACCCATTAAATTAAAATCATATACTGACCCATCTTCATAAAATGTAAATAAATTCTTATAAGATGTTTTTTGTTCGCCACCTGCTGGTATAGTTACAGTTACATCATATGCAACTAAATTAGAACCTCTAGTTTCTTCCGATGCGTGTAAACTCGGACTCTTTAAGAATTCTTGAGTCTTTAATGTGGCTTCTGGCCATGTTGTTTTATCTTCTTCTGTTTGTTCTGATAATAACACTCCTCTATCGGCATTGAATGCATTTTCTAATAATCGAACATGCTCTTCTCGAGCTATCTCTATGTGCTCTTTAACTAATTGAATCTTAACATTGATTGTCTCTTGTTCAATTAATTTTGATAAGTACGCTTTATTCATGTATTATTCCTATTTTATATAAATATAACTATTTCCAAAAGAGCTGTATAAATATAATAGAAAATGCTAATACTAAACATGTAGCAGTTTTTGCATTAATGCCTTCCCCTCGGAACAGGTAAGTCATCGCAGTAAATATAACTATGCCAGAAACAAACGATACAAATCGGCCAGGCCAAAACTCTCCTTGAAATCCATGCACTGCTAAACGAGTAGCTTCCATGAATAAATAAGTGATTGGGATTCCGAGTAATGTCAATGCCCATTGCCATGTTTTAGCCCAAGGCCATAAGATAGGACCATTTACTTGTATCCAGACAATACATTGTCCTAATGTAAATAATAAAGCTGAATTGATTATATATTTGATATCCATTTATATATTATAAGAAATATATATCTAAAATCAAAATCCTCCCATGACTGCTTCGTCGATAGCTTCTTGCAATGTCTCCGATTTTACATCAATTTGCATCATTATATTAGCTTGATATCTTTTTATTTCTTCCCCATCAACAAATAGTATTATAGTAGGTAATACTACTATTTTATACTTTGTTTTTAGTTTAGGATATTTAGTCAGATCATAATACTTAACACTGCAGTCTGTTAATTTATTAAGCCAAACTACTTTATTACTTTTGTTCCAATCAGCGTTAAAATGTTTAATTGTAACTTGAGTATAGCAATTAATTGTAAATAATAAACCAAATAATAATAAAAATAATTTTTTCATAATAGATTACTTTACTTTAATTTGTCAATTTTTTCTTCAATACGATCCATGTCATCTTTTAATTCTTTAACATCTTCCTGCGTAGTCATAATTGTTTGCCTAATCAGTTGATCCTTCATATCATATTCCATTCTGGTCACTTCTGGTTCTGGTGGCATTGGTAGTTCTTTTGCTTCTTGTATGTCTGCTTGCAATGCAAACCACATACCCACTATGGTTGCAATTGCAAATGCAATACCAGCTAATGTTTTAATACTTACGTTAAACCCGGTTTCTTCATTTAATTCTTTTGCCATATCTTAACTTTATAATATTACGTAATTTACTCCTACACTGAAATTGTGCCACCTGCGATTCCAATATTTATTGTATTTTCCTTCTAGGAATACTCCTAAGCTCTTATTGAATTTATATCCAAATATCAATCCGCCGGAATAATCTATCCATTGACCATTGTTGAAGTTGTGATATGAATATTCACCCTCTGTTTTTAGATGCACTGGCATCAAATTAGCCCATGAGTGTAACCAAAAGTCTTTAGTGTAATGATAGAAATCAAACCCAATAACAAGTGAATAATTCCATTGTGCAGGTAAAGCACTTCGTTCTTTTTCTGTGTATTCTGCTAGTATGGTTGGAACTACAACTGCTTCCCACACCTGAGTGTTCTCAGCTGCTACTGCTCCTTCTGGATCAAGATATGTAACGCCGCCTGCACCATCAAACTCAATTGAGTAGCCTTCTTCTAAAGCAAGTTGTGTGTAGTGTAAACTGCCATTTGAAAGTAGCCATTTATCTAATGGATTGTATCCATATGGTTCAGATATACGCTGTACTGCTCCAATATTAAATGAAAGCTTATCACCTACTTTTT